>JAEEGF010484533.1_pt1 | contig 113436 bp, 87 predicted proteins | sample 9134171 | NCBI WGS metagenome assembly JAEEGF01 (sample SAMN16246542, study PRJNA631951) | gut metagenome | biome: gut microbiome; feature: rumen; material: AP-attached | host: Bos | place: Iran: Karaj | collected 2018-10
ATCATCCTGCGCATATACGCTGGGAATGCTCAAACCGGAAAGCAACAGGAAACACAGACCTGTTTTCAGTGTCTTGTGCATGAATGTATCATTTAATATATTTTTCATCATTGTAATGGTTTACTGAGGGTCGAGAATTATTTCATCACCGGTTTCCTTACTTTTCAGTATTACGCGGTCTATATACAAATGGTATATGAATCCCTTCTTCGCTGAAGCACTCTTGGTTGCACCGTCAATTATCAGCGTAGGATAGCTGTAAGTCAGGTTCTTGTAAGAGTAGGGGAATTCAAAGTCTTCGAATACCGTAAGGGTATCAACCTTTAAGCTGTTGTATTCTATTACTGCAGACTTCTTGGTTGTGGCATCCTTTCCTTTTGCATCATTGTTGTTATAACGCAACTGACCCGTGAAACTCATCTTGGTGATCGAGGCAATAGAGTCGATGTAATGTTCGTCATAGAATTCGCTGCTGATGATACCGTCCTCATTGGGAACCAAGCTATACCAATAGGGAACCATTACAACCTTTACATCATACTTTCCGCTCATAACATGTGCTTCCTGCCAACGGGGTACAACAGGCGATGTACTGGGAAGATTACCGGTCAACTTAATCTCCACATGAGGAGTAGAAGTGGGACCAGGTGCTGCTATGAAGTAGAAATTGTTACGGCTTACGTGACCGTATTTGTCAGCTATGTCTGAATAGGTAGTATTGTTAAAACTAATAGTTTTTGTCTCGGAACCGGCCTTGTAATAGGTAGAAGTGTTGGCTGTGTTGTAAAATGCGCCATAATCTACTTCTACCTCAATATCTGGCTGATACAAGTCTCTGGGGTAAGCCCACGTAGATGCCTCATAGGCGTAACCGTTACTCATCTTAATCAGATTACCATTGAAGATGCTGGTCTTGTCCCATGTAGCGGTGTTACGCAAGGTGTCGCCGTATGTATTCAACAGATACTCTGCGGTAGCTCCCTTGTTTGCAATGAAATCCTCCAATGTCCAAAGTTTGCCACCTACTTTAGGCTGTCTGTTTACGTTGAATACCAATGGAGCAGTGATATCCATGTTCATACTCATATTAGCCAGAGAGTCTGGGTCTTGAATAGTGCGATAGACGGTTGAACCCTGATTTCCCTTTATTTTATCCTCGTACATGTTGGGATACTTGTAAAGCGAAGCTAACTTCTGCTTTGCTTTTGTCCAGGCTTCGTCAGTGGGTAATACCATGATGAAGGCTGAGTCTTCCTGGTTGATACGGGCAAAGAAACACTTCTCGGGCATATCCCAGGTTTCATAGCCGGAAACAGGTAAGTAACTACTATAAGTAAACAAGATGTTTGTAGTCCTGTACACACTGTCTACGTATGAGGGATTACCGTCTTTGTCGGGGAGTCCTTCTATACTTGCCTCCTTGATGAACTCTGTAGTATCCTTGGATACAACATAATTGGACATCAGGGGGAGGGAAGGACTGAACTTCAGATACTCATAGAAGTTGTAGAGGAAAGGTGTTGTACCCTTGATGGTATGCAACGTACCATTCAGGGCAGGAATGTTCTTCTGGTTGATAGCCACGCCCTGAATAGAACATTTAGCGGTATCAGACTTATCGAAGATCATGTTCTTGCCGTTGATCATCTTGATGGTATCTATACCGGGATTTGAGATGTTGTTACGCCAGAGTGCGATGTGGTTGCCGAGGAACTGCTGCTGCAGATTGTAACCGTCTGTCTCGCATCTCTCCAGAAGATTGCTGAATTCTTCGTCGGAAATATAGTTGTCCTCGGGTACCCATAATGTAGCCATCTGTCCGCTGCTCAGCACATCCTTATATGTCCAGTTAGCAACAGGGTGGTTCTCGTCTTTCCAATATCTTGCTGTCTTGGCAATGGTTGCGAACTTGGTCAGGTTGGGGTTCTTCTCTATAAGTTCCCAAAGAGATTCGGTTGCAACAGCAGACTGGTTATCACCTCCGTAATTTACGTCGAAGTGATCATCAGAGCAACTGGGCACTGCCAGTATGGCAGCTCCCAGAGCCATTGCTCCAATGTATTTGTTGAATTTATTGTTAGCCATATTTGTATTTCGTTAAATTCCTGTTTATGCAAACTTACTGTTCATATCTTGACTTGTTCCATACAGGATTCTGAAGAATTACCCCGCGGCTTGCCTTAACCTCCTTCTCGTAGATGGGACAGTATAGACCCCAGCGATTCTTGAATCTGTTTATAAGGGTTGTATAGGAGCTGCTAACAGAGTTCTGCATGAAGCACTCAACTATGGCTGTCATACCAGACATACCATTGCCAATGTAACCTTCTTCACCCTTCTGTATGCCTTCCGGATTCTCGCGCTCGTCTGGAGAATCTGCATTGTTGTTACTGTAGCGCTCAGCACAACGAACAAGGTCAAACCAACGCTTTCCTTCGCCAATGAACTCAATCTGGCGCTGATTCATCACAGATTTAACCAATCCGGGAATCTTTGGCGTAGTTGCTTTCTTTCCTGACCAGTCAGAAACAATTGTTACCTCGGCTATCTTGTCGGAACCGTCCTCGGCAGGCTGCTTACCTTCTTCGATATCGCAATAAGAACGACGGTAGATGGCATTCAGAATGGGTTTAACCTTAGCGGTCTCCTTCTTGCATGCCAGAGCCTCGGCCTTTATCAGCAATACATCCGTGGTACGGTAGATAATCCAATTGTTGTATTCCGTGGTTGAGTTTGAACTTGGAATGAGAGCGTATTTTACTTTGCGATTAGCTCCCTGACCTTCCAGTATAAAATTGTGATCTTGGTACTTCAAGCAATAGTAGCCAGTTTCTGCCTGCGTACTATTGATATATGTCTGACATCCAACCCACAGACGTGTATCAAACTTCTGTGTTTTCTCATCCTTAGCACAGGCTTCTTTTATGGCATCTTCTGCCACCATCAGGTTCGTTCCGTTCGTATGGCCGAATAAACTATTCACGATTTCATTTTTCAGACCATCGCTCTGGCTGTACTGTAACTCGAAGATGCTTTCTATACTGTTTCCTCTATAGAAAATCTGATTCTGGGATTGAATGATGGGAGATGTGTTTTGGTGAGCACCTGTGAAATTATTCTTGATAAGGTCTACATTGGTTAAACCATAGGAAACCGTCTCGAGTGTGGTAATACTTCCGAATGACATGGATGAATAATAATCCTGCACCTGGTTGTGGTGTGCCTCCAATGCCTTGTCGGCCCATTCAATGGCCAGGTCATAGTCGCCAGTAACAGAATGGGCAATAGAATCCACGCCTTCGGGTGTTACTACCCTTACTGTATCCTTCTTGATACCACGGCCTTCGTGCAATGATGCACGCCATAGATACATATCGGCCAGCATAGAATAGATGGCAGCATTGGTAATCATACCCTTGGTGTCTGCATTGTTTGAAAAGCGGTTACGGGCCTGACCGGCTACGCTTTCGCAATCCAGGATGATAGAGTCCAGAACCACTAACTGGTTGGTGAGGGGGAATGTTTCTACCTCGGCATCTTTATTGATGAGTTTGGTGGTATAAGGAACATCCTTGAATGCACGAATCAGGTAGAAGTAGTTGAGAGCACGGAGTGCTTTCATCTCGGCACGCATGTATATCCACTCGGTGGTGGTAAACTGCTTGTCTTTCTCCAGCACTTCGGGACCATGTTTCAATACCTTGTTACAGAGGTTGATGGTGGTGTAAACACCTCCCCAGTCGAAAACATCCATACTGGAGTCGGGCATACCAATCAGAATGTTACTATACACATTGCGTTTATCCTGGTGGCCGGTCTCCTCGGTATTTAACTTGTATGTGTCTGAACGGAGATCACCCCAAATAAACATTTTATCTACAGTTCTTGCCATTTGCTTGTAGGCGCCGTAGCGAACACCGTTAAGGTCGTTCATGTCTTCCCAAAAATCCTCCTCAACAACGCGGTCTGTAGGATAGATTGTCAGGTAGTCTTCGCAGGATGCTAATCCCACGGCCAGCAATCCAAACAGGCAGGCAGACTTATATATATGATTTATCTTTTTCATCTGTTTGTGTTTTTAGAATCCGATGTTTAAACTGCAAGTGAAGGACTTGTTACGTGGAGTCTTGCTCTTGTCGACTGCACAGTCATAGCCCGTGGGAGATACGTCGGGATCAACACCCGTGTACCTTGACCATACGAATGGGTTGGAGATTGAGGCAAACAACTTCATATTGTTGATACCATACTTCTTCAACTTCTTCGCATCGAAGTCATAACTGATCTGGATGTACTGCAGACGCAGATAGTCACCTTTCTCGATGTAACGGTCGCTCATCAGAGAGTTGTAGCTCTTGTAACCGGTACCGTAGTTGTTGAGGGCACGTGGAATTTCGGTAATGTCACCATTCTTGCGCCAGCGCCATGTGCTTGCATAGCTCTGGTTGTTGTTGTTATACATGCTCTCGTATTCCATACGGGCGTAGTTGAAAATCATGTTGCCCAGACGGAAGTTGAAACCGGCGTTAATAGAGAATCTGCCATAGTAAAGCTGGATACCGAAACCACCATTGCACTTGGGGTTAGAGTTGCCCAGATATACCATATCATAACGGTCAATCTGACCATCGTGGTTGATATCCTCGTAGATGGCATCACCACCAGAGAACTTCTTGCGATAACCCTCGTTATAGCAATAGTACATGGGCAGAGGCTCACCCTTGGCATTGGTCAGCATGTTACCGTCTGCATCGTATGCAATAGGACAGGTGGCATTCTCGCCACGTCGGGCTGCAGCAGCTGCTGTGTTGATGGGGTTACCCTTAGCATCATATCCGGTATTGCCCACTTCTGCATAACCGTAATCGGCAATAGACTTGGTGGTATAACCATTGTGGTCATAGTCATAACGGTAAACACCTAAGTAGTGCAGACCGTAGAAAGAACCCAGGGCGTTGCCAATCTGTACACGTCTGTTCCATTTGAGGTTTTCGGGCTGATAGGTATCAGAACCGTTCAGGTTCTCCAGGATAAGTGGGTTCATCTCTTCAACCTCGTTGAAGTTCTGAGCCAAGTTGCCGCGCAACTTCATTGAGAACTTACCAATCTTACAGATCTTACCGGTGTTGAAGTTGATTTCCCAACCCTTGTTGCGCATAACACCACCGTTTACAAACTTCAACTCACTGAAACCATTGGCACTGGATATGCGGAGATCCTTCATGATAAGGTCTTCGGTCTTGTGGTTATAGATTTCACCGTCGAAGTTAATCAGACCGTTGAAGAGTTCCAGGTTGAAACCAATGTTGAACTTCTTAACTTTCTCCCAACGCAGGTCGGTAAGTGAGAGGTTCTCCGGTACAATTACCTGATGACCGTTGTAGTAACCGTCGGTCTTGTACTTGTTGTACTGATCGCTACCGCTGTTACCGGTGTTACCTACAATACCCCAGCTGGCACGTACGGCCAACATGTACAGCCACTTCTTGCTCCAGTCCATGAATTTCTCGTCGCTGATGTTCCAGCGTCCTGCAACAGAGGGGAAGGCTGCGTACTTATGACCAGAACCGAAACCGGTGCTACCGTCAATACGTAATGAAGCATCAAGGTTATACTTACTCTTGTAAGAATAGTGAGTGTTGAAGAAGAAGTGCTGGCTGCGCCATTCACTGGTTCCAGAACTTGCTTCACGCAGCAGGGCAATGACAGTAGGATCTGTGATGCCATCGGGTACGTTCCACAATCCCATCTTCTGGGAGCTTCCGCTACCAGTCACAATCTCGAAACGTGCCAAGGCAGAAAGACTGTGGTCCCTGTTGGGGAAGGCAGAGTAGAAGCGCAGGTCATGACGGGTTGAGAACTGCAGTGACTTATCTTCTTCGTTACTTACATAGTTACGTTCATTATGCATTGGGTTATTAGGTTCATAATAGGCTGCATTGTCTCCACCCCATACCCATGGCATCGTTTTCAACTCGCTGGGGCAGTACTTGTCGTTACTGGTGTTGAATACCTGTAACTCGACGTCACCAACATAGTCCAAACGATAGTGATCATCATCCTTGCCTAACAACTTATATTCAATGCTGAACTGAGGCTTCAGGTTGTACTGTTTCATCTTCCACCAAGCCAGTTCGGCACGCGCAACGGGGTTACCGTTTCTGAACATATCGCGCAAATAATAAGAGGTGTGATAGCCGTCATTTGCTCTTTCACCAATGCTACCTGTAGAATAGTTGGCAGCCAGAGGCAGCATGTTGAAATAGTTGCCAGTCAGGTAACCCTGAGAGTCATATTCCCATACGCTCATGTTAGGCATGGCCTTGTAAGCGCGGTCCAGAATATCGTTACCATAGTTTTTATTATTGGTATAGAAACCCAAGTCGATGGTCGAACTGAACTTGATGCGGTCACTCACCCAATAGTCCAAAGCGGTATTGGTAGTGAAACGGTCCATAGTCTGGCCAATGATGTTACCTTTGCTCTTATCGTAGTTGGCACTGATACGGAACGTGGCCTTCTCACCACCACCGGTAAGGTTAATAGAGAATCTGTGTTCCTGACCGAACTGCTTTACCTCTTGTACCCAATCGGTGTTCTTGTTGTAGTTGTAGTAGATGTTTGGCTTAGAACGGTCGTAGTCCAACTCATAGAGTCCGTACTCTATTGTAGGTCTCTGGTAGGGGTTGTAGTAAGACTCCTTCATGTACATGGTGTAACCGTCACCATCCAACATGTTATAGCCCTTGGGCTGCCAAGTACCAGTGAACTTGTAGCTGAAGTTGACACGTGTCTTACCACGCTTACCACGCTTGGTCTTAATTTCGATAACACCGGCAGCACCCTTCATACCCCACTTAGCGGTAGAAGCGGCATCCTTCAGAACGGTGATACTCTCGATATCCTCGGGGTTAACACTAAGGAGGGTAGAGAACTGCTCCTCATTGTCATAATCCTCGAAGTTCTCGTCCTTGTACTCGTCGGGCAACTCAAAGATGTGGTCGTTCAAGACAATCAAAGGCTGCTTGTTACCGTTGATGGTACTGATACCACGCAGACGCATGGTAGTACCGGAACCCAGGTTACCTGAGTTGGGCACGATATCAAGACCGGCAATCTGACCCTGCAGGGCCTGGTCTACAGACTCGAAGGCAAGACCTTCCATATCCTCCATGTTGAATTTCTGAACTGCACCTGAATACTCGCGTGCAGGGATTTCCAAACCTGTGGTGGGAGCCTTCTGCTTGGCAACAACATCAACCACCTTCATGACCTTAGTGTTGTCCTGCAGTGTGATCTTCCACACGTTCTTGTTACCGATTTTCTCGATATGGGGTTTGTAACCGATATAAGAAATCTTAAGGGTGTTGTTAGGATCCTTGATATTCATGGTAAAGTTACCATTCATATCAGTAACGGTCTGACTAACAGTACGATTATTCTTGTCATACTCTACGACGTAGGCACCGATGATGACGTCGATGTCATCAGATACAGTACCGGAGATACGCCGTTGCTGTGCACTTGCGGGCAAAGCCATCAGGGCTATCACCCATAGCAATATAAGCTTTGTTATTTTATTCATAGTGATAGTTAATTATTTGATTGCGTATCTCTTCAAATATTTTCTTGCATTAGCAGGTGTGCTCCATGTACTGTCGTGACGGCCGTTTGTTAAGGCAGCGTGGTTCAGTACACCATCAATCTGGTGGATAACTGCAGCACTGGAAGCATCGAGAACGATACCTGTCATGGCAGCTTTCTTAGGAGCCTTGTTACATGAAATATCACGTGCTAACACGTTCTTCTCTCCAACAGTAGGTATCTTTTCGTTAGGATTCTTCTTGTATGTTGCGTCATCGCAAACACGAAGAAGAGTCTCACCGCCCTGCTTAACACGGTCAACGTGAATCTTACAGAACAAACCAGTCTCGTGGTCGTAACTTGAAGTTACCATTTCTCCGTTAGCATCAGAAAGCTCTGACTTGTCTGCAAATACAGAGTTATCAGCGAAGTGATAGCGGATAAAGTTTGTGAGGTAAGTAATCTTAGCCTGAATACGTAAACTATCCTCGGCTGTTTCCAGCTCGTTGGTGTAAGTGTATTCTCCATCGCCATCTTTCTCCCATTCACCTGTTTCAGAATTTATCTCATGCTTACAGTGTGAATGATAGTCTTCTACGATTTCTTCCCATGTTGGCAGACCATTGGCGATAGCCTCGCGAATAGCCTTGTTCGTAGGAACAAAGATAGTATAGCGGTAGTTGTTGAAGAACTGAATATTGTAGTCAAGACCATTGTCCTTGACGAAAACAAGGAACTTCTTCTTGGCTGCATTTATTTCTGAGTTGTTGGGCTTCTTGCTCATATCAATCAGACCGCAACCAATAATTTCATCGGTGTAACGATCTGCACCACAGAGGTCGTAGAAGGCACTGTAGGGGTTAGCTTCCCATGCGTCATCTGAATAGCCCTTGGGATTATACTGGGGCTCTTCGTACATGTCATCCGTAAAGATGCTCCATACACTTCGGTATGTGGGAACCAGAGGAGCGCCTAAAACATAGGTACCACCATTCTTCAGGTTGGGGAACGGATCGGTGACATCACACTTTGTTACACCGGGGTTCTCGCATGTTACGCCCAAACGCTCGTTCTCAATCTGGAAACCACCCTTGGCAGCAATGATGTTATTGTTCTCATCGCGAACCACCTTGATAGCATTACCATTCTTAGAAAGGAAGTATTCATCTTCTCCGTCGATGGGGTTGGTGCCATCATGTACAATAGTATGGCTCTCCAGAATATCCTTCAAACGGTTGGTGATATCAGATGCGTTAATCTGTCCGGCATTGCCAGGAATAGCTATACCCTTGGTACCGGCGTCAATGCCGCTAATATGATAAGGATCACCATATTTGAAGCACTTAGCTGAAACGGCTACATCACCAGCAGAACTGGGCTTATACTTCATCTCGATAACACGAGGATTATAACTCTTCATACTGGTGGGGTCATAGTACCATGCAAGACCATCGTCGCTAGGCATGAAGAAGGTAAATCTACTCTGCATAGCCTTCAGGTATGCGTAGTAGTTCAGCCCCATCTTGTTCTGGTCGTAAATAGCCCAGCTCATAATCTTGTTGGTTGTACTGATGAAGGCAGGAGCTGTTACAGAAGTAAAGTCGGCAGGACCATAAATCTGCTTCATGATATATACAGCACCGTTGCTTGCCAACAGACAGGTATCAATCTTTTCGATATCCTCGGGGTAGAACAACTGCTCCAGGGCATCGTCTTTCTGCTTTGTCATCTTGCTGGGTACAGATCCAGTAAATGAACGCAACATTATTATATTAATAAGCTTCTGCAGTGTTGTCAGAGGAATACAGTCAATCTGCTTGTATAACTCTTCGTAAGTAGAAGGCTTAGTATAGGGGATTTCATATTCAGTCTTCTCGCGTACATAATATGTTTTAACCAACTGCATACCACCGGCATTTGTGAAATAGTCCCAAAGGGTTGAGTCGCTGGGGATAAACATGGCTGCCATGTCCTTCTCGCGATTCTCGGGATGCTGACTATCCTCGTAGTACTCGTTCCATGCGGGGTCGTACTTCAGGCTTGGTACACCAGAACCAGCATAGTCCTTGAGTTCCTTGGGCATCTGGTCGGCGGTGTACTTATACGGATAGTAGGTCGTATATGTACCTCTTGCACCGGGTTCTGAAACCAAGGCTCTACCACCTGCGCTCATATCAGAGAAGTAACGCTTGGTGAAAATAGAATCCTGAAATTCGGGATGAAGCACTTTATAGTCCTCGGTAATCCTACGGTTGTAGAATGGAGCACTGTAACGGTCCAGCATGTGGCTGAAGATGTTGGTCTTGCCGTTGGTGCGAATTACTTCAGCCATACTTGCCAGAGGACAGAGGGGCTTCTCTGTCATGTTAACGTAACCGTTCTGACAAACAATATCAGTACTGTCAAGGTGAGCGTCATAAATATGAACGTCACTTGTGATACGCTCGCGACCAAAGAATTTGGGGAAGTCGAAATCACTGTTGATATTGTTCCTTGACATGTGCTCCTGAGTGAAGTGGAGCATCATGGTAAGGCTGGAGTCGGTAACCATGTAGATACCATTACCACCGTTTTCTTCACGGAAGCGCTGCCAGTAGTCCTTGTCAACAGGGTTGTAGGTTACGGGCATGTCTTTCGAAGCAACATATGTGATGGTGTCAGTAGCAGCAACATCAGTAAAACGACGCATGTACTCACCGCGTGTGGGAGAATTGTCACCACTTGCCTCACTACTTGCCAGGTTCTCCATAACGATGGCATTGTTGAGCATACTGGTGTGGATCAACAGCTTCTTCTGTGCTACACTCAGATTCTCGTAAGATGTGGCATAATGCCAAGGATTCTTTTCTGGCAGCGTTGCATTTTTCTTAAAAAACGCTTCCCAGGCGGCGTCGTCTGCAACAAAGACGGTCTTGGAACCTGTTTTCCTCAACTCGTCTGTCAGGTTGCGCGATGCATCGTTCTTGGGATTTACGTCATCGTCGGCCAGCAGTCTCAAATACGTCTTGAAATTGCCATCCTTGTTCAGGCTTTCGTAAATGCTCTCGTTCAACCAGTCTGGTTTCTTGTCGTCATACCAGTACTCGTCTGTACAAGCATACATCAGCCCGCAAGCTGCCATTAGGCAAATCATTCGGGATGATTGCCCACTCCATTTGCTTAAACGGTTTGTCATACGCATTTTTTTTGTGTTATTTTTAGTTTAAATTATTTATGTTTCTTCTCCACTTTTTTGCACATTTTAGGTGCTAAACAGAGCAAATTTACGTTTTTTTACTGAAACCCTATAAGGGAAGTGGTTTTTCGTGCCTTATTTTAAGACAAATTAACAAATCGAATGCTTCTTTGTCATTCTTCTGGCGTAGATAGCCCTGTTTCAGGCTCTAAATTGCTATTATTTGGCGCTGGTGTGTCTTCTGAATAGTCAACATTTTCATTTTCGTCGTCCGAAATGCTGTCCGGGACCTCTATGTAATCACTGCATGACCATAGGCTTGGATCGAGTCCTTTTGGCTCGGGAAATTTAACTTTGTACTTACTGAATCTTTCGTCCTTGAGAACTTTTTTCATAAAGTCTCCGAATATGGGGAGGGCTGCTTTCCCTCCTTCGCCCAATGCTCCGGTTCTGAAATGTATGCAGGGGAATTCTCCTCCTACCCATACGCCGCCCACTAATTTCGGGGTAACGCCCACATACCAGGCATCGGCATGGTTATTACTGGTTCCTGTCTTTCCACCAAAGTCAGTGGATTGTGTAAGACCGCCAATATATTCCCACATGCCTGCAGAAGTTCCGTGCAGTCCGCCACGTAACATTACCTGCATAAGATAGGCTGATTTGTAGGGGATAGCTTGTTTTTCTTTCTTCTTTGATTTGTAAATAATATTCCCATCTCTATCTTCGATTCGGGTAATCATTATCGGCATGTTGTATCTCCCCTCGTCGGCAACGGTACAATAACTGTTGGTGAGTTCCATGAGGTTCACTTCACTACTTCCGAGACAGATGGATTTAGCTTCTTGCAATGGTGTCTGGATTCCCATTTCATAGGCGGTGTTTATAATATTTTTCACCCCGACCTCAAGGCCAACTTTTACGGCAATACTGTTAATACTGCTGGCGAAGGCTCTTTTGAGTGTCATCTCGGCGTCTGAGAATGTTCCGTTAGCGTTGTGTGGTATCCATGGTTTATCTTCTCCGGGTTCCTTGTATTCTACTCTGCTGTCCAGTCTTCTGGTGCATGGTGTGAGTCCCTGGTTCATAGCTTCTGTGTAAACAAAGAGTTTGAAGGTAGAGCCGGGCTGGTGTTTTGCTGTTACGTTGTCGTAATTCCATGAATTGTAGTCGATGTTTCCAACCCATGCTTTGACCTCTCTGGTGTCGGGTTCTATAGCTATGAATCCGCAGTGCATGAACTTAACCATGTAGCGTATAGAGTCCATGGTACTTAGTTCCTTGATGGTAGGCCCGTCGTATGAGAACACCTTAACGGGATGCGGCAAGTTCATGTAATAGTTGACAGAATCAATATTGTCGGGATATTTCTTCTGTAGTCTTTGGTATTCTGTGGTCTTTTTTGCAATGTTTTCGATAAAGTCGGGAATCTCTTTGTGCTTGCTGTCCTGCCATGGTGGTGTGTTACCCCAATGTGCATTGAATTGGTTCTGTAGTGACTTCATTTTCTTTGCGACGGCTTCTTCAGCATATTTCTGCATGCGGGTGTCAAGGGTCGTGTATATTTTCAGTCCATCGGAATAAAGATCTAACTTGTTGGTGGCATCATAACCTGGGATTTCTCCTATTTCACAAAGCATGTCGAGGTAATCTACGAGCTCATCACGGAAGTAGGGGGCAAACTCATTCAGGTTCTTATCGTTGCTTTTCCGTGCCAGTTCTATGGGGAGCGACTTCAGAGAATCCAGTTGGGCGGATGTGGCAAGCGTCCCGTTTATTACTATGTGATTATGGTCGAACACAACATCAAGAACGGTATTGCGCCTCTCCAGGCTGTTCTTTGGATTGTTTTTGGGATTGTAGATGCTGGTTGCTTTTAACAGACCGACCAAGATGGCTGCCTGATCGTATGAGAGCCGGTCGGGTGTAGTGTTGAAATACCTTGCGGATGCTGTTTTGATTCCGAATGAGTTGCATCCGAAATCTACAGTGTTGAGGTACATTGTCAGGATTTCTTCCTTGCTAAATAACATTTCCAGTTTTGTGGCAACAATCCACTCCTTTGCTTTCATAATCAGGATTTTTACTCCTGGTATTTTTCCTAAAAGTCCTGTACGGTGCTTGGTGCGTACACGGAACATGTTTTTGGCCAATTGCTGAGTTATGGTGCTGGCTCCGCGTGCATGTCCCGAGAAGATGTCTTTAACGGCTGCGAAGAGACCCTTGAAGTCGATGCCGTGGTGGTGGTAGAACCTTTCATCTTCCGTGTCAACAAGTGTTCTGATCAGGATCGGGGAGATGTCTTTGTATTCAACGGGTGTGCGATCTTCGTTATAATATCTTCCAATCAGCTGCCCGTCTGCACTGTATACTTCAGAGGCTTCGCTGACTGTTGGATTCTTGATGTCAGAAAAACTGGGCGTGCTACCGAAGAGATAAAAAAGATTGCAATCTACGGAAATGAAGAAAACTATTATTGAAAGAAAAACAGTGCATGTCCATACAACAATTTTCTTGTACCATGGTCCTGAGTAGATTCTTTTCAGCTTCCCCTTGGTGTTATTCCAAATAGCATGTAGTCTCATAGCTTTGAATGTTCTGAAATAAAGTTGATGATTTCTTTCTCGTTATCGGGAGAAAACCAGTGAATGTTGTTGTCGTGAGCAAACCATGTCATTTGCTTTTTTGCATAATCTCTGGTGTTCTTTTTGATTTTTTCAATGGCAAGGCTCAAATCCCATTTGCCGTCAAAATGCAGAAAGAGTTCTTTGTATCCTACAGTATTGAGTGCATTAAGGTGACGTAATGGGTAGAGTTTTTGGGCTTCTTCAAGCAATCCTTCTTCCATCATCATGTCCACTCGCCTGTTAATTCTGTCAAAAAGGTCGTTCCGATCTCTTCTTAACCCTATCTTGATGATTTGGAAGGGGCGTTCTTTTTTTTCGTTGACGCGAAAAGAAGAGTAGGGCTTCCCTGATGTATAGCATATTTCAAGGGCGTGAACAATTCTCTTGGGATTTTTGAGGTCAACGATTTTGTAATATTCCGGGTCGAGCAGTCTAAGCTCGTTTCTTAGTGGTTCCAAACCTTCTGTCTGTAACCGTTTTTTCAGTTGTTCTCGTACCTCTGAATCTACGGTTGGGATGTCATCGATTCCGTTGCAAACAGCATCTATGTACATCATGCTGCCTCCGGAAAGCAGTAGGTTGTCGTGAGAAAGTTGGAGTTGGTTTAGGAGTTGAATAACGTCTGTCTCGTATTGGGCAGCGCTATAGTATTCTTGAAGTTCTAATATCTTTACAAAATAATGCTTAACTTCTTGGAGCTGTTCCTCTGTTGGGGCAGCAGTTCCGATACTCAGATTTTTGTAAATTTGACGACTGTCGCAATTGATGATGGGGCTGCCAAGTAATTTTGCCACTTTAAGCGACAGGGCAGTTTTCCCCACTGCTGTCGGACCTAATAGAACAAAGAGTTTCATTCGTCTATTTCAAATCCTTCCATGTCTAATTCGCCTTCTTCAAAATCGTCATCTCCGTAAAAGTTTTCTTCTGCTTCCGTGTCAGTGAATTCTGGCTGGGGTTGTGCAGTAAGTTCTTCTTTTATATGTTGTACAGGTGGTACACCATGTTTTCTGCTTATTCTTCCTTTCTTTTCGGGTTGTCCGAATATAAGCTCGCTGATTTCCATCAGGAAAAATCTTTTACCTTCGGGGTCGAATATATATGCAATACGTTGCCCTTCTTCTTCGAGAAAATCTCTCAGAGAACAGTTGTCCATCAGATTGATATCCTCCTCCGAATCGACATCCTGAGTGTTGGTTTGTCTGATGTGTTCTTTTACACGCCACTCGTCATCACAGATAAGGAAACCGTGGTTGTTGGTGTCCTGATAATTGCAGGTGTCTAATATGAGCTTATGAAGCTCTGAGAACTTTGCTTCAGCATCGATTTTTGCTTCCATTACAAAGTCTTCCACCTCTTGGCTGAATATAGTTATTCTAAATGTCATCTGATTTTGTGTTTATCTGATGAATCCTCTGTTGCTCGTCCTTATAAAGTCCAGAATGTATTTGATCTCATCCGACATGGGAATCTCTTTTTCCACTCGTGCCAGCAGGTCGTTTAGTTTGCCGGTCCCCTGAAGGATAATCTGGTATGCCATGTGAATGTTGTCGATAATCTCTCTGTCAAAGTTTCTTCTTCTGAGACCGATAGTGTTTAAACCGCAGAATGATGCAGGATCTCTAGCGCACAAGCTAAAAGGCAGAACATTCTGGCTAAACCTGGTTCCGCCACCCACCATCGTGTAGCTTCCGACTCTACAGAATTGATGCATCAAAACGCCTGCGCTCAATATAGCGTTGTCATCGATTATGATCTCTCCGGCAAGTTTGGTGCTATTGCCTATGATACATCCGTTTCCGACAAATGCATCATGCGCAACATGTGCCCCTTCCATCAGAAGGTTATTATTGCCGACAACTGTCTTGCCTTTGGCGGCCGTTCCTCTGTTGATGGTTACGTTTTCGCGAATCTTGTTATTGTCCCCAATTTCTGCTGTTGTGTCTTCGCCTCTGAACTTCAAGTCTTGGGGGATGGCACTGATAACTGCTCCAGGGAAAAATATATTTCCGTTGCCAATGCGTGCACCATACAATACGGTGACGCTATTCATCAGGGTGTTGTTGTCTCCAATAACAACGCCTTTGTCAATATAACAGAAGGCACCAATCTCACAGTTTTCTCCAATAATGGCTTCTGGGTGAATGTATGCTAACGGACTAATTTTGCTCATGTTTTTTCCTTCTTTACTTCTTTATGACTTGTGCTGTAAATGTTGCTTCTGCAACACAATTCTCTCCGATGAAAGCATATCCTTGCATGCTTCCGATATTATGACGTAATGGACCTAATGTAATTACCTTGAAAATCAAGGTGTCGCCAGGGACAACTTTTTGCTTGAACTTTACGTTGTCTATCTTAATAAAATAGGTGTTGTATTCTTCTCCGTCTTTAAGACTGTTGATTACTAGGATGCCACCGGCTTGAGCCATAGCTTCGATAATTAAAACGCCAGGCATGACGGGTTCGGTGGGGAAATGTCCCTGGAAGAAAGGTTCGTCGCTGGTAATGTTCTTGATAGCTACAATGCTATCAGCCTTCATCTCAATTACTTTGTCAACAAGCAGCATGGGGAACCTGTGTGGCAACAACTGGCGTATCTGGTTGGTGTCCATTATGGCTGGCTTGTTGGGATCGTATTTCGGAGCCTGTATTTCATGCTTGCGAATTTCTTTCCGCATCATACGGGCAAACTTGTTGTTGATAGTGTGCCCTGGTTTTGTGGCAATGATACGCCCTTTGATGGGTTTCCCGATTAATGCCATGTCACCTATGATGTCCAGCAACTTGTGTCTAGCAGGTTCGTTGTCCCATACCAGCTTCTTGTGCTGGAGGTAGCCCAATTCCGTGGCATCGTGGTGTTCGGCACCTGTAAGTTGGCAGAGTTTATCCAGGTTTTCCTGACTGGTCTGTTTCTCGTATATAACAATAGCATTGTTCAGGTCGCCGCCTTTGATAAGTCCGGCGGTAAGCAGGGGCTCTATTTCTCTAACGAAGACAAAAGTTCTGGCTGCTGCTATTTCGGTAGCGAAGTCATCCATATTGTCAAGGGTGGCAAACTGACTACTTAGGAACTTTCCGTCAAAAGAAATCATGCTGGTGATGGAAAACTCCTCGTCGGGTAGAAGTGTAATACATGCACCGGTCTCTTCATCCTTGAATTCCATCTTTTTTGTGATGTAGTAGAAATCTTTCTCGGCATCTTGCTCTGTTGTGCCGACATGTAGAATTTCTTTTACATACTGTTCGGCACTTCCATCAAGGATAGGGAACTCGGGACCATTAACTTGTATTAAGGTATTGTCAACTCCCAAAGCATATAAGGCAGCCATGGCATGTTCAATCGTACTGCATTTGAAGTCGCCTTTACCCAGGACAGTTCCTCTTCGGGTGTCTATCACGTTTTCGGCGACTGCATCCAATATAGGTTGTCCCTCCATATCCACACGTTGTATCTTATACCCGTGATTCTTAGGGGCAGGTAGGAATGTGACGGTCAGGTTTAATCCTGTATGCAGGCCTTTACCGCTTAATGAAAAACTATCTTTTAATGTCTTTTGTTTCGGCATGTTTCTATTTTGATGCAAGCCCTTCCTTTAGAGCTTTTAATTCCTTTTTCATTTCGTTCATATCCGCCCACATCTGGTACAGGTTCTTGAATAGGGCGCTTGATTTCCAGAATGTCTTGGCGTCAATAGCCGGTGTGCCCTGAACGGCTGTCCCCGGTTTCTTGATGTTGTTGGGGATGCCTGCTTGGGCGCCTGCCATGGTTCGGTCTGCAATGGTGGCGTGTCCTGCGATACCAACTTGGCCACCGAACATACACCATTCACCAACCTTGGTGCTGCCGGCAATACCTACTTGGGCCGACATAACAGTGTGAGAACCTATTTCGTCGTTATGAGCTATCTGTACCAGATTGTCCAACTTTACGCCTTTATGAATAATGGTGGCTCCCATGACAGCGCGGTCAACACAGGTGTTGGCACCAATCTCTACGTCATCCTCTATGATGGCAATGCCAATCTGAGGTATCTTCTCATATCCTTTCTCTGTAGGTTGGAAGCCGAATCCGTCTGCTCCAATTACACACCCGGCGTGAAGGATGCAGTTGTTGCCTACCTTGCAGTCATGATAGACTACGGCATTGCTATAGATCTCTGTGTTGTTGCCCACTTTGGCGTTTCTTCCGATTGTAACGTGGGGATGGAATACACATCCGTCACCAATCTCAACTCCTTCGGCAATAGCAACAAAGGGGCCGATGTAACAGTCCTTGCCAATTTTTGCTGTCGGGTCAATGAACGCCAGTTCGCTGATCCCTTTCCGTTTGGGTTTCATGCTCTCGTATATCTGCAGCAGTTTCGCTACAGCTTCTCTGGCATCGTCAACCTTTATCAGTGTGGCCTTGATCTCTTGTTTAGGCTCAAAGTTTTTGTTGACAAGTACTACGCTACTTTCGGTCTCATAGATGTAGTGTTCGTATTTGTCGTTGGCAAGGAAACTGATGCATCCAGGTTTCCCTTCCTCTATTTTTGCGAAGTTGTTGACTGTTGTCTTAGGGTCACCAACAATGGTTCCACCTATAAGGCCAGCTATCATTTCTGCACTGAATTCCATGCTTTCTTTCTTTTTTTTATAGAAGTGAGGCCATTTGCATCTGAACCTCTTTTGCCTTTTCTGCTGCAACAGAAGCAAAGTTCTCTGTTTTGTCTGCGTAAATAATAGCCCTGCTGCTATTAACCAACAGACCGCAATCCTCAATCATTCCGTATTTGCATACATCCTCCAGGCTTCCACCTTGTGCACCTATGCCGGGGACAAGCAAGAATGCTTTGGGTGCCACCTTACGGATATCCTTGAACATCTCGCCGCGTGTAGCGCCTACTACGTACATCATGTTTTCGTCGTTTCCCCATTCCTGGCTCTTGCGGATAACCTTCTCAAACAGGTGCTCTCCGTCTTTATCCTCAGTGAGCTGAAAGTCGAAGGAGCCCTTGTTGCTGGTCAATGCCAACAGGATTACCCATTTGCCTTCATGTCCTTCAAGGAAAGGTGTGACGCTGTCTTCTCCCATGTAGGGGGCAACGGTAAGGGCATCCACGTCATATTCGCCAAAGAAAGTGCGGGCATACATCTTGCTGGTGTTGCCGATATCTCCACGTTTGGCGTCAGCAACGATAAACTGATCGGGGTAGTTCTCCTTCAGATATTTAACCGTCTTTTCAAAGGCTATCATTCCCTTTACACCAAAGGCCTCATAGAAAGCCAGATTGGGCTTGTATGCCACGCAGTAAGGGGCAGTAGCATCAATGATGGCCTTGTTGAAGGCAAAGATGGGGTCATCCTCCTTCAGCAAATATTCGGGAATCTTCTTTAAGTCCGTATCCAAACCTACGCAGAGGAAACTCTGCTTCTTCTTTATATTTTCAAATAATTCTTTTCTAGTCATAATTCTAAACTGTCAACTATCAACTGTCAACTATCACAGCGCTGCTTCTTTCATTCTTTCTGCATTTTCCGCTACAATGAGGTGGTCAATGCAATCTTGTATCTGTCCGTCCATGAAGGCGTTCAGATTATATATGGTATAGCCAATGCGGTGGTCTGTGATACGCCCCTGGGGGTAGTTGTATGTGCGTATCTTGGCAGATCTGTCGCCGGTGGAAACCATGGTTTTTCTTCTTGAGGCTATATCGTCCAGGTATTTCTGGTGTTCCTTATCATAAATAAATGTGCGCAGGCGCGCGAGAGCACGTTCCTTGTTCTTGGGCTGGTCGCGGGTTTCTGTACACTCCACAAGGATTTCTTCGTCCTCGTTGGTGAAGGGGTTGCGCCACATGTAACGGGCACGAACACCAGATTCCACCTTGTTCACATTCTGACCACCCGCTCCACTGCTTCGGAAGGTATCCCATTTGATGGCACCCTCATTGATTTCCACATCAAACTCCTCCGCTTCCGGCAAGACGGCAACCGTAGCTGCGCTAGTATGAACACGTCCCTGAGTCTCTGTGGCGGGAACGCGCTGTACGCGGTGAACTCCGGATTCATATTTCAGGATTCCATATACGCCTTCGCCTGTTACACTGAAGATGATTTCCTTGAAACCACCGACAGCACCTTCCGAGAAACTGCTGACAGCCATCTTCCACCCCTTCAGCTCTATGTATTTGCTGTACATTCTGAACAAGTCTCCGGCAAAGAGAGCAGCCTCATCACCACCTGTGCCACCGCGAATTTCCATGATGACATTCTTGTCATCCTCGGGGTCCGCGGGGATAAGCAGCAACTTTATTTCCTCTTCCAGTGCGGGGATTCGCTTCTCGCTTTCTGCCAACTCCTCGCGCAACATCTCCTTGGTGTCTGCGTCCTCTTCTATAGCCAGCATCTCCTTGGCGTCCTCAATATTCTGTAGGCATCCAACGTATTCTTTTCTGGCTGCAACGATTTTGCCAAGGTCTTTATATTCCTTGGTTAGTTTCACGTATCGCTTTTGGTCGGCAATCACAGAGGGGTCTGTGATGAGGGTGCTTACTTCCTCGTATCGTGAAACCAGTCCTTCCAGTCTGTCTAATAAACTATTCTCCGCCATATTTAATATTCGAACTCTCCGAATTCGCTCTTTATGAGGAGGCTCTTCTTACCTTCTTCAATGTGACCGATAATCTGAGCATCAATGTTAAAACTCTTACTGATTTCTATTACCTTCTCTGCATCTTCGGGAGCAAGGTAAACCTCCAGGCGATGACCCATGTTGAATACCTTATAGGCTTCTGCATAATCGGTGCCGCTTTCCTTGATAATTGCTTTGAAGAGGGGAGGCACGGGGAACATGTTGTCCTTGATAACTCTGCAGTTGTCACCCACAAAGTGCAGTACCTTTGTTTGGGCACCACCAGTGCAGTGTACCATGCCATGAATCTTGGGCCGAAGTTCATCCAGCAGTTTCTTGACTACTGGAGCATAGGTGCGGGTGGGGGAAAGTACCAACTTGCCGGCATTGATGGGAGAGCCTTCCACTTTGTCCGTCAGTTTGTATGAACCGCTATACACCAGTTCTTCAGGTACAGCCTTGTCGTAGCTCTCGGGATATTTTTCTGCCAGATATTTGCTGAAAACATCGTGACGGGCGCTGGTCAAACCATTGCTACCCATACCTCCGTTGTATTCTTTTTCGTATGTGGCCTGTCCGCAAGACGAAAGTCCTACAATAACGTCACCGGGACGGATGTTGGCATTGTCAATTACATCATTACGTTTCATACGGCAAGTAACAGTGCTGTCCACAATGATCGTACGAACCAAATCGCCAACATCGGCAGTCTCACCTCCTGTGGCATAGATGCCAATGCCCATGTCGCGCATCTGCTGGAGGAGTTCGTCAGTTCCGTTGATAATGGCCGAGATGACTTCTCCCGGGATAAGCATTTTGTTACGACCGATGGTGCTGCTTACCAGAATGTTGTCTACGGCACCTACACAAAGCAGGTCATCTGTATTCATGATAAGAGCATCCTGGGCAATGCCTTTCCATACGCTGAGATCTCCTGTTTCCTTCCAGTACATATAGGCCAAGCTGGATTTTGTGCCAGCTCCGTCGGCATGCATGATATTGCAATATTCTGGGTCGCCTCCTAATATATCAGGTATAATCTTACAGAAGGCTTGTGGAAAAATTCCCTTGTCTATGTTCTTGATTGCGTTGTGAACATCTTCTTTGGCAGCGCTGACGCCGCGCATCATGTATCGTTGATTACTCATTATAATTTGTTTGTAATTGCTGTGCAAAGATAATACAATTATCTTATATACGCAAATTCCCCCTGCCTGTACATGTGATAATTATTGTTTTTTAGTATACGATGTGTATTTCCCCTTTGCGTAGGATTGGATTATAAGCAAAATGTCCTTATCTTTGCATCCGCAAATTCGTCAGTTGATAATGAGAATCATCCTTATATTAGGGGCGCTGTTTGTTATACAAGGTATTACGCGAGGTGAAGAGAATGCCCCTCTTCGTGAACAGAACTTATCGAGTGTAACTCTTGATGCAAAGGATATCAGGGATCGTGGTATTTATGATATCAGCGATCTGACATCGATAGTTCCGGGGCTTTTTATTCCGTCTTATGGCAGTGCACAGGAAACTGCAATATATTTGAGAGGTGTTGGCAGTTATGCTAATACGCCGGCTGTCGGCTTGTATGTTGATGATATACCTTGGCTCGAGAAGAGCTCTTTTCATACAAGAATCAGTGAAGTTGATCATATAGAAGTTTTGCGAGGCCCACAGAATACGTTGTATGGAAGGAATACCATGGGCGGACTCATTCGTATCACCACAAAGAATCCTATTGATTATCAGGGGACAGTCATAGAACGTTCAATGTCTAAGAATCGTTGTCATTATACAAATATTTCTCATTATCAGCGTTTTTCTGACAAACTGGGATTCACGGCAGGCATTGCTTATCGGTCTGGTGGGCAGTTTTTCAAGAATAACTATACTGGTGTGAAGGCTGATGCGGATCAGTCGTTGCGTGCTCATACCAAACTATTGTTCCGTCCCAGCGAAGTATTGAATGTTGATTTCCTTGCCAACTATGAGTTACGTTCGCAAGATGCTTTCCCTTATTATATTGAGCATGTTTCGGATGATGATGCTTATAAAGAACAATTGGTTCCGATTATCGGACAAATTACAAGCAACGAAGATAATACATATCTCCGTCATCTACTTAATGTGGGTTTAAAGGCTGAACGTGCATGGTCCAAAGTGACATTTAGTAATGTGCTCGGATTTCAGTTGCTTAATGACGATGCGCGAATGGATCAGGATTTCTCTTACCTTGACCTCGGTACACTTCAGCAAAAGCAGTTCAGCCGCACACTCAGCGAGGAGGCCGTTCTAAGAAGTCGGCCTGGTGTCTGGCGACATTGGGAATGGATTACAGGTGCCAGTTTCAGTAACCAGTGGTTGTATACTGAAGTGGATGGGAATACGTTTTACGATGCTCCAAAGAAGAATGCTGCGGTGTATCATCAGAGTACGATGTCTGATCTTTTTCATGCAAAGGGGCTGGATATGACATTGGGCCTTCGGATGGAGTATGATTATGTTGGTTTTTCTTGTCTTGGTCAATCGAACGAGAAGTTATATGATGATTGGTGGCAACTAATGCCTCATGCCTCTTTGCAATACTCTTTCCTTAAGGGTAATGTATACACAACGGTATCGCGTGGTTATAGAAGCGGAGGATATAACTATCTCATGCCCGGTGATGTTCCGCAGTTATACCGGCCTGAATATGCTTGGAATTATGAAGTGGGGACCCATCTTGATCTGGTTAATGGGCGTGTTCTTTTAGATGCTTCTGTTTTTCTGACAAATGTTACAGACCAACAGATAGCTCAGATGGATCCTGCCGGATTGGGCTTTGTTGCGAAGAATACGGGGCGGAGTCAATCTTTTGGCGGTGAGTTGGCTTTGCGTTCACAGATTTCAGACCGTTTTGGTTTGCATGTCAGTTATGGATATACGCATGCAAAATTTACGGAGTATATGCTGTCTTCAGGTGTCTCTTACGAGGGTAATTATGTTCCTTTTGTCCCTCGGCATACTTTTGATTTGGGAGCCAATTACATTATGCCATTCCCTAAGTTGTTTAATCGTCAACTAATAGACAGAATGGCCATCAGTACCAACTGGCATGGAATTGGCAAACGCTATTGGACGGAGGATAATACTATCAGTGATCCTGTTAACAGCTCTCTGGATGCGAAATTCACTTTCTATCGTGAACATCTGGAGTTTGGCGTATGGGCGGCAAACATTCTAAGCGACCGTTGCAGAGCATACTATTTTCAGAGTCAGAATAGAGGGTATGCTCAATTGAATATGCCTTTTCGGTATGGTTTCGAGATGAAACTGACTTTTAACTGATGGATTATTCGTTCCAGAATTCCCAACTGGCAATAGCCTGTAGGTGTAGCATCTCCAGCCCGTTCTTAACAACTGCACCTTGAAGTGCTCCTTTTTTCATGAAAAGCGTTGTTTCCGGATTGTATACCAAATCATATAGCAGATTGTCGGATGTCAGAAATTCATAAGGTATGGCAGGACATTCGTCAACTTTGGGGTACATTCCTACGGGGCTGCAGTTGACAATTACCTCGTATTCCTTAAAGGTTTCGGGAGTAAGATCTTTATAGGTAATCATACCCTCCCGTGGAGTGCGGCTGACGTATTTCCACTCCAGTCCCAAACGAGTGAGTCCTACGCGTATGGCCCTGCTTGCACCACCTGTTCCCAAAATCAAAGCCTTTCGATGATGAGGCTTCAGTAGGGGCTGGATACTTCTGGTAAATCCAATAATGTCACTGTTGAATCCTTTTAAGTGGCCATTGCGAATTTGTACGACATTTACTGCACCGATTTCGCGCGCCTCATCGCTCAGATCGTCAAGGAATGGAATAACTTCGGTCTTATAGGGAAGTGTTACATTGATACCTCTAAGTTCCGGGTTTTCCTTCAGTACATTCAGAAGATCATTAATCTCGGGAATCTGAAAGTTGAGATATTCTGCATCAATGCCTTCTCTGGCAAATTTCTCCGTAAAGAACCCTTTGCTGAAGCTATGCCCCAATGGGTTGCCTATAATTCCGTATTTGTCCATTTATTTTAATTTCCTCTAAATCTTTACTTGCATGCCAGGTACATCGTACAGAGTCCAAAGGTAAAGCGTTTCCATTTTATTTGTTGGAAACCGGCTTTCTTTAGGATTCCTTCCATCACTTCTCCCTGTGGAAAGGCTTCCATGGAAGAGGGTAGGTAGGTGTATGCCGATGAATCATGGCTGATGATTTTTCCTATGAAGGGCATTACTACATGTGCGTAAAGCCAGAAAAGTTGCTTCATTGGAAAGCGGGGTGGGGTACATAGTTCAACTATCAGTAAATGACCGCCAGTACGTAGAACACGATGCATTTCTGATAGTCCGGCATCCAAATCCTGAAAGTTACGTACGCCATAAGCAGAAGTCACGGCATCGAAACTGGCATCTGAGAAAGAAAGGTGCATGCAGTCCTCCCGTTGAAAGGATATGATATCCTGCATGTTCAGTTTCTGGACTTTCTCGCGTCCTACGGCCATCATGCCTTCGCTAATGTCTGCACCTATGATATTCTTTGGTTGCAGTCGTTTGGCGGCAAGTATTGCAAAATCTCCTGTGCCTGTGGCGATATCTAAGAGGTCTTGCGGATGGTGTTCTTTTAGTGAATCAACGGCTTTGCGTCTCCATCCCCGGTCAATTCCCAGAGAAAGAGCATGGTTTAGAAGGTCGTAAGAGTGAGCAATGTGGTCAAACATCTTTTCCACTTGCTCACCCTTCTCTCCTTCATGATAAGGATTTATTGTCTCTTGTTTATACATTTATCGGTTTTGTAACCAGCTGGTTACGTTCTTCTCGATTCGTGCAGCAATGTCGCCTTCGCTCTCGGCTGGCGTGAACTTCTCACCAACAATATGCTCGTACAACTCAATGTAACGGTCTGCTACGCTCTGGGCATATTCATCGGTAATCTCGGGCATTACCTGGCCGGGCTGGTTCATGAAGTTGTGTTCAATCAGCCACTGACGAACGAACTCCTTGCTCAGCTGCTTCTGAGGTTCTCCCTTTGCAAACTTTTCTTCATAGCCTTCGGCATAGAAATAGCGGCTGCTGTCGGGGGTGTGAATCTCGTCAATCAGGATAACCTTGCCGTCGCGCTTGCCAAACTCATACTTGGTATCAACCAGGATAAGACCCTTGCTGGCAGCAATCTCGCTACCACGCTTAAAGAGGGCGCGGGTGTACTTAACCATAGTCTCCCAATCCTCTTTGCTTACCAGGCCCTGCTTGATGATTTCCTCTGCAGAGATGTTCTCGTCGTGACCCTCGTCAGCTTTGGTAGTGGGGGTAATGATGGGCTCGGGGAACTTTTCGTTCTCGCGCATACCGTCAGGCAGTTTGACGCCGCATAATTCACGACATCCGTTCTTGTATTCACGCCATGCGCTACCAGTCAGATAACCACGGATAATCATCTCCACGCGGAAACCTTCGGCCTTCAGTCCTACGGTAACCATTGGGTCTGGAGTAGCAAGCTTCCAGTTTGGTACGATGTCGGCTGTGGCATCCAGGAAGCTGGCTGCAATTTGGTTCAGTACCTGGCCCTTGAAGGGAATACCCTTTGGAAGGATGACGTCAAAGGCAGAAATGCGATCTGTTGCTACCATTACCATCAGGTCATCGTTGATGTTGTAGACATCACGAACCTTACCATGATAAACACTTACCTGTCCGGGCAGGTTGAAGTCGGTTCTTGTTAATGCTTTCATAATCTTTATATCATTATTTTTGATTGCTATTCTCTGTGTATTCCTTTCCTCGCTCTATTTCTGCTTCATATTTGTTGTAAGCATTTACGATGCGAGTTACCAGACGGTGTCTTACAATGTCCTTCTCGTTCATTTCTATAAAGCTGATACCCTTTATGCCCTTCAGGATCTGGCTGGCTTCACGCAGGCCGCTTCTTACGCCTTTAGGGAGGTCAATCTGGGTCATGTCGCCTGTGATAATCATCTTGGTGTTTGTGCCCATACGGGTCAGGAACATCTTGATCTGTGAGTTGGTAGTATTCTGGGCTTCGTCCAGAATCACTACGGCATCACTCAGCGTTCTACCGCGCATAAAGGCCAGCGGGGCTATCTGTATGATGTTCTGATCCATCATCTCGCGCAGCTTCTGTGTGGGAATCATATCTTCCAGCGCATCGTAGAGAGGCTGCAGATAGGGGTCTATCTTTTCTTTCATGTCGCCGGGCAGGAATCCCAACTTCTCGCCGGCTTCTACAGCTGGGCGCGAGAGAATAATCTTTCTGATTTCCTTGTTCTTAAGTGCCCTTACGGCCAAAGCTATACTGGTGTATGTCTTACCGGAACCGGCAGGTCCTACGGCAAAGACCATATCGTCACTATAAAATGCTTTAACCAGCTTTTGCTGATTCTCGCTTCTTGCGGTGATAGGCTTGCCGGTTACGCTGTACACGATGACGCCTTCTACGCCTTCCTTGTTGGTCTTTTCGCCTTTCAGAATCTGAAGAATCTCTTCTTCCGTCAGGCTGTTATACTTGTGAATGTGCTTCTGCAGTTTCTCCAGGTTTTCTTCGAACGCGCACATTTCTAATTCGTCGCCCATTACATGTACAACATTTCCCCTTGCAACAATACGCAGTTTGGGGTAAAGGGCTTTTATCATTTGTATGTTGGTGTTGCCAACGCCATATAGAATTACTGGGTCTATATCCTCTATTACAATATGCTTTTCTATCATTATTTTATATTTTGGTGCAAAAGTACGACATTTAATTCATAATTCATAATTCATAATTCATAATTTTCCATCTTGCATCAATAATTCTTTATCTCGAATCCTTTATTGCCACTTGGTAGAGTCCGCTCTCGTTCTGAAAAATCAAATGAGTTTTGAAAATTCTCTTGCTTACTTGCAGGCTTCTTCATTTTTTTTGTGTAATTTTGTTGTCGAAATATGAGAAGACTTAAGAAAAAGATTTTTTATGGCCTTTGTGGTAGCACCGTGGCAATACTTGCGACGGTTAGATTCTGTAATCCCAGTGTTGTGAACTCAGGGGATGAAGAATTGGCAAGTAATAGCACTGAGGTGGTTGCAGAGGCAGTTCCAGAGCCGGTAAAAGAGGAAAAAGAGGTTAAGGAAGTAAAGGAGACGAAGGAGGCGGAACCTGTAAAGAAGGTGCATCGCCCGCGTCATCGTATTCGTGGCGTGCATTCTTACGAGGAGTGTTTCCCAGATGTGCAGGATGTGCAGATTGTGGCAGCCCGTCATTGGGGTGTAAAGCCGGTGCAGAACAGACAAGCGGCAGAAAGGCGAAAACAAGACTTGGTGTATGTGGGCGCTAACCCTTATTATTGTATAGATAAGACCATGTCATCAAGCATCCCTTATCTGGTGCCTCGAGCCTCTGATCTGTTACAACAGATTGGTAAGAATTTTATTGACAGTCTGTACGTTAAGAATGTGCCTCTTCATCGTATTATTGTGTCCAGCGTTTTGCGTACCGAGGATGATGTTGCCCGTCTTCGTCGGGTGAATGGAAATGCCAGCGAACAGAGTTGTCATAGGTTTGGTACTACATTCGATATTAAATATGTATTCTACGATCCTGTTCACCATGCCGACGGCTCTCCTTCTGTCTATGTGTCAGATGCAATATTAAAGCCTGTGTTGGCAGAAGTGCTACGGGATTTACGTCAGCAAGGCCGTTGCTATGTCAAGCACGAACGTAAGCAGTCTTGTTTTCATATTACCGTCCGTTAAACCTTTTTTTGATTTGTTTGTCAAAGGTATAGTGAGACAAAAACAAATAAAGGTTATAAATCAGAGAAAAAGATGAAAAGAATTTTCGTTATTTCCGCTTTAGCTTTCCTTTTTGTGGGTAATATATGTGCCCAGCGTGGAGAGCGTTCCGAGGAAGAGCGTGCTCAGATGCGCGCCGAGATGATTAAGCGTGTTGCAGATCGTACAGCAAAAGATTTCGACCTGAAGGGCGATACCAAAGATGCTTTCCTGAAAACGTATACAGCATATCAGACTGAGATGTTCGAAACTAATCAGGTGAATGCTCGTCAGCGTGCTCAGGAATCAGAAGAAAAGAAGGAACTTACCGATGAAGAGGCTAATGCAAAAATTCAGGAGCAGTTCACACGTCAGGCTGAACAGATAGCTACCATGCAGAAGCGTCTCGAAATCCAGAAGAAATATAGTGAAGAGTTTGCCAAGATTCTTACTCCTCAGCAAGTACTTAAGGTACTGACTCCTCAGCGTAACAACCAGCGTAATGGTCAGCAGCGCGGACAGGGTGAAGGTCAGCGCCAGGGTGGCTGGCAAGGTGGCGGCCGTGGTGGCTTCGGAGGTGGCTTCGGTGGTGGCTTCTGATTTGTAAATTCACTACATTATAATAAAAAGAGTCCAAAGTCTTGTCGCTTTGGACTTTTTTTTGTAAGTTTGCATGCTGATTTTGAATCGGGAAAATTAAACGAAAATACTATAAAAGAACAGAATAATTATGGGAAAAGTACTTATTATTGGTGCTGGTGGTGTAGCCACAGTTGCTGCCCACAAAGTTTGTCAGAATAGTGATGTCTTCACTGAGGTGATGATTGCAAGTCGTACAGAGAAGAAATGTATAGATTTGGCTAATGTGTTGAATAAGAAATATGGAACACAGGTGAAAACCGCTCAGGTAGATGCCGACAGTGTAGAGCAGTTGGTTAGCCTGATGAATTCTTATAAGCCCGAGTTGGTTATCAATTTGGCTCTTCCTTATCAGGATCTTACTATTATGGAAGCTTGTTTGCAGACAGGTTGTAACTATATGGATACCGCCAACTACGAGCCTAAGGATGAGGCTCACTTCGAATACAGTTGGCAGTGGGCTTACCGCGAGCGTTTCGAGAAGGCCGGACTCTGTGCTATCCTGGGTTGCGGCTTCGACCCCGGTGTAACCAGTATCTATACTGCCTATGCTGCCAAGCATCACTTCAAGGAAATTCAGTACCTGGACATCGTTGACTGCAATGCCGGTAATCACCACAAGGCTTTTGCCACTAACTTTAACCCCGAGATTAACATCCGCGAGATTACTCAGAAGGGCCTTTATTACGAGAATGGTAAATATATCGAGACGGAACCCATGGAGATTCATAAGCCCCTGAACTATCCCAACATCGGTCCCAAGGAGAGCTACCTGCTGCATCATGAGGAAATAGAATCTCTCGTTATCAACTATCCTACCATCAAGCGTGCCCGTTTCTGGATGACCTTTGGTCAGCAGTATCTTACCTACCTGGATGTTATCCAGAATATCGGTATGTCTCGTATAGATGAGGTAGAGTACAAGGCTCCCAAGGCTGACGGCACTGGCGAGGAGGTTGTAAAGATTGTTCCCTTGCAATTCCTGAAGGCTGTATTGCCTAATCCTCAGGATCTGGGTCAGAACTATGACGGTGAGACCTCTATCGGTTGCCGCATCCGTGGTATAGGTAACGATGGTCAGGAGCATACCTATTATGTATACAACAACTGCTCGCACCAGGCTGCCTACGAGGAGACTGGCATGCAGGGCGTAAGCTACACCACAGGTGTTCCTGCCATGATTGGTGCTATGATGTTCCTCACAGGCAAGTGGAATAAGCCCGGTGTACATAACGTAGAGGAATTCGATCCTGATCCATTCATGGAACAGCTCAACAAGCAGGGTCTGCCTTGGCACGAGTTACACGATGTTGATCTGGAACTGTAATTACATAAAACAATAAGAATAGTGAAGCGGATATTGGTTTTACTGTCAGGGCTGCTGACAGGAATGATTGTCTTGGCCCAGGAGACCAAGATTGAGTTCTATACTCCGGGTATTGTGCATGTTGTAAAGTCGTATGACGGCAAGACGCCTAAGAGCCTTGTTGTAACGGCTGCGCCACAGCAGGTTGCTGTAAGTCATAACGGCAATACATGGAAGAGCAGCGAACTGACTGTAAAGCTGAATCCTGCCTCAAATAGTCTGACATTCCTGTCAGCAAAGGGTAAGGTCTTGTTGCGCGAGAAATCATGTAGCATCAAGCCTGTTCCTACCAACGACAATCCCGGTAAGTATTGCATAAACCAGACCTTCTTGCTTGATAAGGATGAGGCTGTCTACGGACTGGGCACCATCCAGAACGGTAAGATGAATCGTCGTGGCGAGCACAAACGGATGGAACAGTCCAATCTGGAGGATTTCCAAAGTGTTATCCAGAGTATTAAGGGTTGGGGTATCTACTGGGATAATTATTCGCCTACACAGTTTGATGATGACGAGAACGGTATGTCCCTGACATCAGAGGTAGGCGAGGCTATAGACTATTACTTCATGTTTGGCGGTTCTGCTGACGGTGTGATTGCTCAAATACGTCATCTCTCTGGCGATGTGCCAATGTTCCCTTTGTGGACTTATGGCTATTGGCAGAGTAAGGAGCGTTATAAGACGGCTAACGAAACGCTTGGCATTGTGCAGCAATACCGCAAGTTGGGAGTACCCCTGGATGGTATCATTCAGGACTGGCAGTATTGGGGCTCCAATTACCTGTGGAACGCCATGGATTTCCTTTCAGAGGATTTCTCTAATGGCCGACAGATGATAGACGAGGTGCACAGGCTGAACGCCCATTTCATGATTAGTATCTGGGCCAGTTTCGGTCCCATGACCAAAGCCTTTCAGGAATTGCAGCAGAAAGACCTGCTCTTCGACTTCGAGACATGGCCGCAGAGTGGACTTACTTTCTGGCCACCCCGTAAGGATTATCCGTCAGGTGTAAGAGTATATGATGCTTTCAGCCCAGAGGCCAGAGATATCTATTGGAAGAATCTGAAAACACTCTATGATTATGGAACCGATGCATGGTGGATGGATTCTACCGATCCTGACTGCTTTGATGGTTCTCCCGCAACGTATGCCCATAAGGCCGGACAGGAAGGCGGAACTTGGCGTTCCCTGCGCAATGCCTTCCCTTTGGAAACCGTCCGCGGTGTTTATCAGGCTCAGCGAAGGGAAGCCAACAGCCAGAAGCGTGTCTTCATCATGACTCGCTCCTCTTTTGCCGGGCAGCAGCACTATGGATCCAACATGTGGAGTGGCGATGTCAATTCATCGTGGGACATGTTGCGCAAACAGGTACCTGCCGGACTGAGTTTCTCGCTGACAGGTAATCCCAATTTCAATACAGATATTGGTGGTTTCTTCTGCGGTGCCTACAATACGCGCGGCGGTGGTTCTGCACCACGTAATCCGCAGTTCCAGGAACTTTATGTTCGTTGGATGCAGTACGGACTTTTCTGTCCTGTCTTCCGTAGTCATGGTGCCGACGCTCCGCGCGAGATATGGCAGTTCGGACAGAAGGGCGAGCCCGTTTATGACGCTATAGAAGAGACCATCCGTCTGCGCTATCAGCTGCTACCTTATTTATATAGTACTGCTTGGCAAGTGACCAGTAACAATGAGAGCTATCTACGTCCTTTGTTCAGTGATTTTGCCAATGATAAGCGCGTATGGGATGTGACCGACGAGTTTATGTTCGGCCAAAGTATTCTGGCTGCGCCTATCCTTGACCCGCAGTACACAGAAGAGAAGATTATCCGTACAGATGCTATGACGGGATGGGATAAGCCTGCCAATGCTTCCGATGGTTCTTCCACAGGAGCTGTTGATTTCGCTTCCTCTAAGACGGCAGTGAAATATCTGCCCAAGGGTACCGAATGGTACGATTTCTGGACCGGTAAGCGTTATTCAGGCGGACAAACCGTTACATTAGAGACACAGTTAAACCGCGTGCCTATGTTTGTCCGTTCAGGAAGCATTCTGCCTATGGGACCTGTTATGCAGTATGTAGGCGAGAAACAGTGGGATAACCTAGAGCTGCGTGTCTATCCGGGTGCTGATGCAACCTTTACCCTTTACGAAGACGAAGGTGACAACTACAACTACGAGAATGGGGTATATGCTACGATTCCCGTCACATGGTCAGAGCATACTCATACCCTTACGATTGGTGAGCGCAAAGGAACCTTCCCCGGTATGTTACAGCAGCGTCGCTTTACCATCATCACTCCCGATGGGCAGCAGCAGACAGTTGAATACACGGGAAAGGAAATAAAGTGCAAATTGTAAAATAGGCACCAATAATTGTGATAATAATAATTTTTAAAATAAAATCTTATGGCAAAAAAAGAAACAGGTGAAATACTTGATGAGAAGGCTGCCAAACTGAAGGCCCTTCAGGAAGCAATGTCCAAGATAGAGAAGGACTTCGGTAAGGGTTCTATCATGAAACTTGGCGAGGAGAAGATAGATAATGTAGAGGTTATCCCCAGCGGCTCCATCTCTTTGGATGTTGCATTGGGTGTAGGTGGTTATCCCAAGGGCAGAATCATAGAGATCTATGGCCCCGAGTCATCAGGTAAGACCACATTGGCTATTCATGCTATTGCCGAAGCACAGAAAAATGGCGGTATAGCTGCATTCATCGATGCAGAACATGCCTTCGACCGTTTCTACGCAGCCAAGTTAGGTGTAGATGTTGATAACCTTCTTATCTCTCAGCCCGATAATGGTGAGCAGGCACTCGAGATTGCCGACCAGCTTATCCGCAGTGCCGCTGTTGATATTGTTGTTGTCGACTCAGTTGCAGCATTGACTCCCAAGGCCGAGATAGAAGGTGATATGGGTGATAACAAGGTAGGTCTGCAGGCTCGTCTGATGAGTCAGGCTTTGCGTAAGCTTACTGCTACCATCAATAAGACCAACACTACCTGCATCTTCATCAACCAGTTGCGCGAGAAGATTGGTGTCATGTTTGGTAACCCCGAGACTACCACTGGTGGTAATGCTCTTAAGTTCTATGCCAGCGTTCGTCTGGATATCCGCAAGAGCACAGCTATTAAGGATGGCGACGAGGTTATTGGTAATGAGGTGAAGGTAAAGGTTGTCAAGAACAAGGTGGCTCCTCCATTCCGTCGTGCTCAGTTCGAGATTCTCTTTGGCGAGGGTATTTCCCGAGTAGGCGAGATTGTTGAATTGGGCGTGGAGTATGGAATTCTCGAGAAGAGCGGTTCTTGGTTCAGCTACAATGGCAGCAAGTTAGCTCAGGGTAAGGAAGGTGTCAAGAAGGTGCTTAAGGATAACCCCGAGTTGTGCGAGGAACTTACCGCCAAGATTTTTGAAGTCATAAATGCTAAGGGTGCTCCCGTAGCGGCCTCAGAGGATTAATCTCTGAGACCGTTACGGGACCTCTTCCCTTAACATAAATTGTTACTTGAACAGCTTCTGAGCCATTACATACAGGCTCCTGCGCCAAGTAAGGAATTCATGGGCAGTGCCTTCTGACACATAGCCCTCAGCATTAAACCCGGCTGCTTTCAGATCTTCAACAGATTTCAGAACGCGGTCGGGCCATTCTTTACTACCGCAACTGATGAAGATGTAATCCACTTGTTTTTTATCCTTGATCTCCTCTGGTGTATAAACACCACCGCTCAGGATACCATAGTGTCCGAATGTCTCAGGTCTTGCCAATGTAATGGAGTGAGTTTCCATACCACCCATAGAAAGGCCTGCCATAGCACGGTTCTTCTTTTCTGCCTTGGTGCGGAAATGACTGTCTACATAAGGCACCAGTTCGTCTACCAATACCTTCTGGAAATCCTCAGCAACCTTGTTGCGGTCAAAGGGACGGCCAAACACTATGTCGTTGGTCATTCCGTAAGTCATAACCACAATAAAGGGGAGGGCCTTGCCGTCAGCAATCAGATTGTCCATAATGATGTTGGCTTTACCCTGTATGGGCCATGTTGTCTCGTTCTCGCCCCATCCGTGCTGTAAATAGAGCACAGGATAGCGCTCCTTCTGGTTCTTGTCGTAACCGGCAGGCGTATAAACATAGGCTACGCGCAACTGGTCGCCATGAGCCTTGCTGGGGAACAGAATTTTCTGGACATTTCCGTGTTCGATATCTGTACGCTCTGTATAGAAAGCCTCATCATGAGCAGGTACCTCTACGCCACTCATCCAGCGTGCACCGCCATAGTAGCTATTGGTTCCAGGGTCAATGACCTGAGCACCATCTATAGATAAGGTATAGTAATGGAAACCTTCGTCCTCGGGCATCAGGGTTGTACCCATCCACGAGCCGTCCTTCTGCTTCTTCAGAACCGTACCGCCCATACCGCCGCCGTGTCCGGCAGACGCAATAACATATCGTGCACCTGGTGCATTCACGCGGAAACGAACATAGCCCTGCGAGTTAACCTGGGGATATTCCTGACGGGGCTGACAGGTAGCAGAGGGCTTGAAGTCCTCTTTAATGTCTGGATTATCTGTCGAGGAAATGAAATCACGGATTACCTTATAAACATTCTTAGGCTTGTAATCTCTGTCGAAGGGTAGGGGATAGTTGTTGACACCCAACCAGGAATCGCGGTCGCTCAGGTTCCAGAAGGTTACACAATCCACCTTGTCGGCATGACGGCGCATTACGCGGAACACAGCGGCGTACTGTGCTTCCTGCAACAACTTCTGGTCGTTTGTTACGTTCACACCCTCATTACGGCTGAAGCGCAACTGACCGCCCATCTCCTCGTTTACGCGAATATCCAATTCTGTTACGTGAATGTGGTCCACTATCTCTGCGTATTTGCTTACGGCAGCCTCAATGTCTTCTTCAGACGGGCCGTAGACATTGTAGTGTCCCTGCATGCCGATACCGTCGATGGGTACACCTGCAGCTTTCATATCTTTTACCATCTCGTAGATGCGGTCACGCTTCACGGGGTCGCATTCGTTGTAGTCGTTATAGAATAGCAGAGCGTTGGGGTCAGCCTCACGTGCATACTCGAAGGCTTTGCGGATAAACTCGTCGCTGCCACAGATCTTGTAGAAAGTGGATTCGCGCAGAGGCTGGTCCTTACCATTTGCATTGGGACGACGACCACCATCGGCAATACACTCGTTAAATACATCCCAGCAGTAAACAATATCCTTGTAGCGGTTTACTACAGTATGAATATGTTCGCGCATGCGTGCGTATAGCACTTCCTTCTTTACCAGATTGTGTTTCTTGTCGTAGAACATCCAGTCGCACATCTGGTTGTGCCACATCAGGGTATGTCCACGCAGCTTAATGCCGTTCTTGCGGCAGAAGTTGGCTATGCTGTCAGCACGTCCCCATGTCCACTTACCCTCTTCGGGATGTACGGATATAGGTTTCATGTCGTTCTCGGCAGTCATACTGCTGAACTCCTTTATCACCAGAGCAGACTGGTCGGGGTTCGAGATGTTGCGCTGATTCACGGCAACGCCAATCATAAAGTAGTCCTTGTAGGCCTCCTTAAAACTTTTCTCACTAGGTTGGGCGTTTACAATGGTGCAAACAGACAAGAAGCATAGTCCCAAAAACAGAATTTTCTTCATATACGTGTTAGTTTATAGATTAATTTCATCGTTTCTTGGGACAAAAATATATAAATCCATAAATAATATGATAAAATAATACCACATTTTTTACCTTTTATGCAGAAATCGTAAAAATACGTGGTTCTGTTTGCTTTAAAATGATAAAAAATTTGCAATTCTTTTTGTTATGTTCAAAATATTTTGCAATTTTGTGCGGCAAAACACACAAACAGCCGTTTTTTTGGACCTTAAATTATTTTATTTGTATGAAAAAACTATTTTCATTCTTTTGTTGTATGCTGTTAAGTATAGCAGCGTGGGGAGATGTCGTTAAAGTAACTGTTGATGACGTCGCGTATTACATCGATACTGATGCAAAAACTGCTGAAGTAACTTATCCAAATGACAGTAAGCCAAACGATGGAGACAATCGTAGTTCTTACACTGGAGACATCACAATCCCTGCTCAGATTACTTATAGTGCAGAAACATATGATGTTACTTCAATTGGTGAATATGCATTCTATCGTGCTAAGATTAACTCTCTCACGTTAACAAATGGGAAACTTGTATCTATTGGTGAGAAAGCCTTAGGAAAGGCTAGACTAACCTCTTTGGAAATTCCTAAGAGCGTTACTACCATCGGTGATAAAGCTTTAAAAGAATCATATATTTCTTCTTTGACCTTAAAAGAAGGCTTACTTAGTATAGGTAAAGAAGCTATATATAACACGGATATAAAAGAACTCAAAATTCCGAACTCTGTCACATCATTGGGACAATCTGCTTTAAGTGAGAATTCTCAATTATTTATGCTTACAATTGGTGAGAATTGCACGAATTGGGGTGCTTGGGTTTTTTGGCGTTCGTCAGGTGCGTATGATGTTTACATGAATTGTGAAGTTGTTCCTTCTTTGCCTGATAACCAAACTTTTGATGATACTCATAAAACACTTATACATGTTAAACCAAGTTTGTTTGATAGTTTCTTGGGTGATTCTAATTGGTCACAATATAATATCGTCACAGAGCTTGGTACTGTAGATGGCATTAAGTATCTGAAGGATGGAAGAGGTAATGCTTATGTAACATACCCCAATGATAGCAAGCCTGGCTCTAGTAATCTCAACACTTATAGCGGTGATATTGTCATTCCTGCAACTATAACTTATGAGGATAAGACTTATAATGTTATTGGTGTTGATGACTATGCTTTCCGCTATGCAACAGGGCTAACGTCTTTGACTCTTTCTGAAGGTTTGCTATCAATAGGCGAAGAAGCTATATATAAGACTGGTATTACAGAACTTACGATTCCTAATTCTGTTACAAATCTTGGACAATACTCATTAGCCTACAATGAAAATCTTGTAATAGTTTCCTTTGGCAAGAATGTTGATGCCAATTCTTGGCGAGCATGTGTGCTTTACCGCGAATCGGGTGCTTATGATGTTTACATGAATTGTAACTCTAAGCCTTCTGTACCAGATAAGTATACATTCGACCATGGCTATAAAACTACAGTTCATGTGATGCCAAACGTGGCAGACGCTTACAATGCAGATTCCTATTGGGGGGGGCAATATAAGGTTGTCGGAGACCTTGATAAAACCTTTCTATATCTTCAGAATATAATTGCATTAAATGAATCATTTCTTGCAAATGAGGTAGGAACAGATCCAGGCTTTTATTCATCAGCAAACCCAAATGCTCTCAGCACAGCCATCACTGCAGCAAAAGCTCTGACACCATCAGCTAGTGCTGATGACATTGCAGCTGCTATAAGCGCTATAAATTCAGCAAAGGATGATTATTCCGTTAATCCCCTCACTGAAGGGTACTATTATATAGAAAACGTATATAATGGAAAATTCATGGAGAGTTATCCAAAGCCCGAACCTGAGAAATCTGGTATTTTAAATGGAAATTTCAAACAAGATCTAAAGTTCTATTTCAAGCTCATTCAGGATGGAGATGATTGGTTAATTCAGGGCAATGATCCTGACCATATGTATTTTGGTGCTACAAACGGAGAATATGCAACGGTTAGAGTTGAAAACACATATAAGCAGAAAATTACTCTTGCAGGCATTGGTAAATATATAATTCAGTATAATGATGGTTCTGCTTTGAGTGATCCTTATGCAAATACAGGCGATTGGGTGACCTTTAAGAATTATTCTAAGGGTAGTGCTGATGAGGCTCGTATGTACTGGCGTTTCCGCAATGCGGAAATTCTCTCTAAGTCTGATGTTGCCAGCAAAGTAACCGCTGCAGTTGGTAATAATGATACTTCTTTGGATCTTAGTGGCTATCTCTTGGCTAATGATGTTACAGCTTCTGATATGCAGGCTGCCAGCACTAACCTTCTTGTAAAGGTTGCAAGTACTTCTGGTATTACAGGTCAGAATATCGTTAATAATGGTGAATGCGCCAACCTTGTGTTGACTGATGGTAAGCCATTTGGTTATACTGAAGATATTACTGCAACAAATGCGACATATAGCCGTAGCGTTACTAATACCTTTGGTACTATCTGCTTGCCCTATGCTGTAAGCAGCAATAGCGATGTGCAGTACTATACACTGAATAGCCTTAGCGGTTCAACGCTTTACCTGACAGCTCAAACCGATATTGAGGCTGGCAAGCCCGCTATCTTCGAGATGAAGAACAATGTTACCACCCTGACTGCTACTGCAACAGATGCTACCATAAAGGGTAGCGTTCCAACTGCTGCTGACGCAACACTAAAACTGATTGGTACATTCAATGAACAGGTTATAACAGATGCTGAAGAGTTGGCAAAGGATTACTACATCAGTGGTGATAAGTTCCGTCAGGCCAATAGTTCCCTCACAGTAAAGCCCTTCCGTGCTTACTTCACAACTACCTCTGGCAATAACGTTAAGATGTTCAACCTGTCTGTACTGGAAGAAGAGGAAACAGCCATAAATAATGTTCAAAGTTCTATCAGCAATGTTCAGTCTATCTTTGATGCCAACGGTGTGGAGCTGCAGTCTCTGCGCAAGGGCCTGAACATTGTGAAGATGAACAATGGCAACGTTCAGAAGATAATGGTAAAATAAAAGTAGGAAGTTAAACATTATAAAGATTATAACGATGAAAAAGACATATATTGCTCCAGAACTGGTTGTTGTAAAGATGAATCCCGTAGGTGTTATCTGCACATCTTCGATGCAGCAGGGTGATCCGCAGATTGACGGTACGGCAGAAACCAGAGGAGATTACATCGACCTGAGTCGATGGTCCGAGGAATGGTAATAAGTTTATAGGTAAAAGAATTTGTTTGTTTTAGGAGAGGCAAGTCTGGAGTTTTCCAGGCTTGTCTTTTTTTCTTATCAGAGAATCCGTAGGTTACGGATTTCCAGTCCGTTCGTGTCGGAATAATCGCGGACTCATGTTATTGCTTTTCAGAGAAACATGACAATGTGTCATTATCTTTGCCATTTTGCCATTTGGCACAGGCTTTGTTTTATTTGTTGTGAGTTGAAGGCTCATTGAACATTGAACATTGAGCATTGAGCATTGAACATTGTGAGATTTTAATTTAAGAATAAACAAATAAAATAAATACAATTATGGGAAAGATTATTGGAATTGACTTGGGTACCACTAACAGCTGTGTATCCGTATTCGAGGGCAACGAGCCCACAGTTATTGCCAACAGCGAGGGCAAGCGTACAACACCCTCTATTGTGGCATTCGTAGATGGTGGCGAGCGTAAGGTAGGTGATCCTGCCAAGCGTCAGGCTATCACTAATCCTAAGAAGACTATCTTCAGTATCAAGCGTTTCATGGGTGAGACCTACGACCAGGTGCAGAAGGAGATCTCTCGCGTACCTTATTCTGTAGTGCGCGGTGACAACAACACTCCCCGTGTTGATATCGACGGTCGTCAGTATACTCCTCAGGAAATCAGCGCTATGATTCTGCAGAAGATGAAGAAGACTGCCGAGGATTATCTGGGTCAGGAGGTTACAGAGGCTGTAATCACCGTTCCTGCCTACTTCTCTGATTCTCAGCGTCAGGCTACCAAGGAGGCTGGTCAGATTGCCGGTCTGGATGTGAAGCGTATCGTTAACGAGCCTACAGCCGCTGCTCTTGCATACGGTGTTGACAAGGCTAACAAGGATATGAAGATTGCCGTATTCGACCTGGGTGGTGGTACATTCGATATCTCTATTCTGGAGTTCGGTAGCGGCGTATTCGAGGTGCTCTCTACCAATGGTGATACTCACCTGGGTGGTGATGACTTCGACCAGGTTATCATCGACTGGATGGCCAGCGAGTTCAAGGCTGAGGAAGGTATCGACCTGAAGCAGGATCCTATGGCTTTGCAGCGTCTGAAGGAAGCTGCCGAGAAGGCTAAGATCGAACTCTCAAGCTCTACTACTACAGAGATTAACCTGCCTTACATCACTGCTGTAGGCGGTGTGCCCAAGCACTTGGTTAAGACACTGACTCGTGCTAAGTTCGAGCAGTTGGCCGACAGCCTGATTCAGGCTTGTAAGGTTCCCTGCCAGAAGGCTATGCAGGATGCCGGTCTGAGCAACAGCGACATCGACGAGGTGATCTTGGTAGGTGGTTCTAGCCGTATTCCTGCCGTTCAGAAGTTGGTTGCCGACTTCTTCGGTAAGGAGCCCAGCAAGGGTGTTAACCCCGACGAGGTAGTTGCCGTAGGTGCTTCTATCCAGGGTGCTGTATTGGCTGGTGACAAGAGCGACATCGTTCTTCTGGACGTTACTCCTCTGTCTATGGGTATCGAGACCATGGGTGGTGTAATGACCAAGCTGATTGATGCCAACACAACCATCCCTTGCCACAAGAGCGAGGTATTCTCTACCGCTGCCGATAACCAGACAGCCGTTACCATCCACGTTCTGCAGGGCGAACGTCCTATGGCAAGCCAGAACAAGAGTGTTGGTCAGTTCAACCTCGAGGGTATTGCTCCCGCACGTCGTGGTGTTCCTCAGATCGAGGTTAGCTTCGACATCGATGCCAACGGTATCCTTAAGGTAAGTGCCAAGGATAAGGCTACAGGTAAGGAGCAGGCCATCCGTATCGAGGCAAGTTCTGGTCTGAGCAAGGAGGAAATCGAGCGTATGAAGGCTGAGGCTGAGGCTAATGCTGATGCCGACAAGAAGGAGCGTGAGCGTGTTGATAAGCTGAACCAAGCTGACAGCATGATCTTCCAGACAGAGAACATGCTGAAGGAAAGTGGCGACAAGCTGCCCGAAGGTGTTAAGTCTGAGGTTGAGACAGCCCTGAACAAGCTGAAGGATGCTCATAAGGCTCAGGACATTGCTGCTATCGATGCAGCTACAGCCGAGCTGAACAATGCTGCCCAGAAGATGTATCAGGCTGCTCAGGCTGCCGGTGCTCAGCCCGGTCCTGATATGAATGCCGGTGCACAGGGTGGTGCTAACAACGGCGGTCAGCAGGGGCCCGACATCCAGGATGCCGACTTCGAGGAGGTGAAGTAAAATAACATAGCTTATTGGAAAAAGCGTGTAGTCAGAGATGGCTGCACGCTTTTTTTTGTTACTTTGGCGTTATGTTCTTACAGGATGTTAAGGAAGAGAGTAATCATTCCTGTATTGATCAAATCGGCAAACATGGCACCAATGATGGGGACAATGAGGAAGGGCTTAACAGCATAGCGGTATTTATAGCATACGGCACTCATGTTGGCCATGGCATTGGGGGTAGCACCCAGGCCGAAACCACAGATGCCTGCACACAGAACGGCAGCATCGTAATTGCGTCCTAACAGCGGGAATGCTGCAAAATATACAAATAATGCCATCAGCAATACCTGGGATACCAGGATGACAATCAACGGAAGGGCCAGGCTCTGAAGTTCCCAAAGTTTCAGGGATATCATAGCCATACCTAGGAACATAGACAGGCAGATGTTACCCACGCTGATGATTCGCTCCATATCAAGCAACTTTTCTGCCTTCTCCCATTTGCCGTCATCCTTGTAACTGAAGAATCCAATGGTGTTACGAACGATGGCGGCTAGGATCAAAGCTCCGAAATAGGTGGGGAACGTGACACCTGTCTTTGCGAGCAACCAACTCAACACGGTGCCGCCACCCATAACCAGAAGAATGCAGTAGGTAGCTTTGGCATACTGTTGGAACTCCTGCTCGTTTGTGCTTACACGCTTTTCTCGACCTGCAGGTGAAGCTTCGCCACTCTCTATACCAGCCATGGCAGGGTCTATCTCCTCGTCTTGTGCCTGCATCTGTTCATGCGTCAGTTTTTTGCGGATAATCCTCTCTGCCAATGGTCCGCCCAGCATAGAGCCGGCAATCAGACCAAAGGTAGCAGCTGCCATGCCTATTGTTCCTGCGCCATGCAGTCCCATACCCTCCAAAACACTTGCAAATCCGCCTGCCGTACCATGTCCACCTGTCATGGATATGCTACCGGCAGCTATACCAATCAGAGGGTCAACACCCATGAACCGGGTAATTCCCATGGGCATAAGGTTCTGCAACGCAATCATCACAACCAACAGGCTAAGCATGATTATCAAGAGCTTGCCACCTTGCTTTAATACTTTAAGGTCGCTCTGGAAGCCAACGCTGGTAAAGAATGCCAGCATGAAGATATCCTTCAACGTTCCATTGAACGACACCTCAATATTGCACCACCCGTATAGCATCAGGGTAATCAATGAAAAGATGATACCACCGCTTACTGGCGAAGGAATACAGAATCTCTGCAGAAAGGCAACCTTTCTTGTTAATACCATACCAGCTATGAGGGCCAAAGCACCAATGCCGGCTGTCTGTACCATATCCAGTTCAATACTAGTCATACTCGCTTTCTTGTTATTGTTAGAATCTATACTGCAACCTGATGTTGGCAGCATGCCTGTTTACGTTAGTATTACTGCAGAATGCATCAAACATATCATGCCAGTCAACACCCAAATTCCATTTTTTGCCTATTTGCTTGTTCACAGATAAACATCCATATACAGGAGTGCCATTCAACTCACGTGTCGGTGACTTCTTGGTGTAGTATACCATCTGCAGGCCTATCTGCCATTCATGAGGAAGATAAGCTGTGGGAGCAAACCGGAATGAAGCATAGGTTCCACTCTTAGCTATATACAGATTTGATCCACCTGTCAGACTCAGCCAGTTCGTTTTCCAATATACCGATGCCCCCAGTTCAGTAAAATTCTCACCGTCTTCAACGGCATAATAACTTGCCTCAGCCTGCACGGTCAGCCTTTGCCTGCTATAGACGTAGGCCAGTTTCATCTGGTTAATAGTCCAATCCTCCAGCAGTCCCTCAGACCTCGCCCATTCCTCATCAAAAATTGTATTGGCATCCATAAAGAGAACCAAGTATGCGGGGTTATAGTATTTGCGATAATAGCCCAACTGGATCTGATTCCTGCTGTCCGGTACATAGATGACGCAGGCATTTGTGTTGTTGCGGATGTCAGAATGCTTCTGGGTGATGCCTGCATCCATCAGCTTGTAGTTATAGAACATCACACGATTACCGGCTGTCAGCTTCCACTTGGGCAGGGCGTATGTGAACTGCAGGTAGATATCATTATTGAAGACATCCCAGCTTCTGCCCGTATTCTTTTGCTCGGTCATCAGGAAGTCACCCTCGGCACCCAGCATCATGGACAGACGCCTGGTCAGCAAAGGTGTGTTCAACTCAACGTTATACAATGGCAGCTTATTGGAGAGGATAGGGTCACTGTTATGCTGAAAGCCACCCACTACCAGCAGTTCCGTCCCTTGGTCATTGAAGGTATGGAAGTACCTTGCCCTGCCCAGCAGCTTACGTGACATGCCGGTGGGAACGTCAAGAAATTGCTGGGTGAAATAGGTCAACAGTCTGTTCCTGTCGTCAAACCGGTTGGTCATGTGAAGCGTCAGATACTCCTCGTTCCCGTTCCGATGACGGTAAGACGCATTGGCATAGAGGTCGGTATGCTTACTGCCGTATAACGCATTCACGGTCCCAATGCCTGCTACGTCCTTCCCAAAGTCTCCCTGTGCTTCCACAAAACCTTTCAATGTATCAGGCATCTTCATGTTAATATCCAGTACCCTCCCCATTCCAATGGTTCCCTTCGCAACACCTGTATTGTCACAAACCTGAATCTTTGCAATGTCCTTGGCTTTCATCTGACTAAGAATCAACCTTGTGTCACCATTCATCGGACAGTTGTCGATGCGGAGGTTATAGCTGTCAATGACATCCTCATACCCGGCAATCAGCAGTTCCGGCACCATCTGGAGTACATCCATGAGCGTCTCTTCCCCCGTCAGTTCCATTCGCTGGGGATAGATCAACGTCCTATCTGCATTCATCTCAACGATGGGCAAATCGCTCTCTGCAATCATAGGGACAGAGAAGAGCAAAAAGCTGATTAATATTAGAATATGACGGTTCATACTATCCGTTGTTTTTGCAAAAATAAGGATTTTTATTTTAGTAAGAGTATTTTATCATAAATTTTATGGCGGCATAAGGGTTGTTATACTCCAATACAATCAATACGGACTGATTCCGACATGGTGCAAGTAAAATACATAGCTTATTTTGTTAAAGCGTGTAGTCAGAAATGGCTGCACGCTTTTTGGATGTCAGAAAAAGAAGAAAAGACTCACTAATATCCAATATATTTAGTATCTTTGTAGGCAAAATAATCCGGATAACTGAAATGATCGACAAAGAACCACAATATAAAACAATGCCAGAGCACTATTTATCGTGCTTTAATGATGATTGCCCGTTGGCGGACGGTTGCCTGCATAGGTTGGCAGCACGTAGTGGGAGACAGAAAGATGACGTTGTATCGGCAGTCAATCCCGTGCGTTGCTGTGGAGAGTCTTGCCGTTATTACAAGCCCAATAAGGTGGTAACGATGGCATACGGCATGAAGGACTCGTTCCATGAGGTAAAAGCTGATAATATTTCACCGTTAAGAAATACGTTGATTAACCACTTCGGGCGTGGTTCCTATTACTCGCGTCGCAATGGCTTACGCCCCATTACGCCAGATGAGCAGCAGTATATCAGTAGTGTTTTCCGCCAGTTTGGTTACGAAGTAAAGTTCGACAGAATGGTAGAAGAAACCGAATGGCTGTAGTACAAGTCCTGTGTACAGCCAGTACAAAAGCCCTGTACTGGTAGTACAAAGCCTTTGTACTGATGATACAGAAGTCCTGTACGACTCTAAAACAATATCGGAACGAAGCGAAAAGTATAATAGATGTCAGATGTCAGAAGGAAGAAGTAAGATGGTTGATGCGAAATATATTTTATAATTTTGCATTCATAATAAGAACGGAATAAAATTGTTTGAAAAATAAACAACGAATATATTTGTTGGTTCTAAAGTATTTTTGATAATTTTGTAGCCAGTAAGACTAATTAACTTAAAAACAAACACTATGAAACTGGACGGAAGAAGAGAAAGTACCAATGTGGATGACCGCAGAGGTATGTCGGCTGCCAAGATGGGCGGCATAGGCGGTATCGGTGGCATTATTGTTATAGCCTTGATTACATTGCTCTCGGGCGGTAGCCTGGGTGATGTCTTCAACAGTGTTGTCAGTAACCCCGAACTGCTGAACAGCAATGTCGTGGAGCAGGCCGAGGGCGGACGTGAGTTCACTGCCGAGGAGCAGGAACTGGCTAAGTTCTCGAAGCAGATTCTGGCAGGAACAGAAGATGTGTGGACGGCAGAGTTCCAGAAACTGGGCCGTACCTACGAGCCGCCTAAGATGGTGCTCTATACGGGTAGCGTCCAGACAGCTTGTGGTAATGGACAGAGCAGCATGGGACCTTTCTACTGCTCGGCCGACCAGTGTCTGTATATCGACCTTTCTTTCTTCACCTCTATGAAGCAGCAGTTGGGTGCCGACGGTGACTTTGCCTATGCCTATGTGATTGCCCACGAGGTGGGACATCATGTGGAATATCTGTTGGGTACGTTGGGTAAGGCGCACGAGCAGATGTCGCGCCTGAACCAGAAGGATGCCAATAAGGTGAGTGTCCGTCTGGAACTCTTGGCCGACTTCTACGCCGGTGTGTGGGCTTATCATGACAACGAGATGTTCGGTAGTCTGGAGGATGGCGACTTGGAGGAGGCTATCCGTTGTGCTCAGGTGATAGGTGATAACTACCTGCAGGAGAAGGCGCGTGGCTATTCTCAGCCCGAGACCTTCACACACGGCACCAGCAAGCAGCGCATGAAATGGCTGAAGTTGGGTCTCAGCACAGGAGATATCCGCAAGGGGAATACCTTCCAGTGCAGCGACGCTGAACTCTAGGCTTTAGACATTAGTGGTTAGTGGGTTAGAGGCCCCCTCCCTGCTTTGCCTTCCTTCGCGTATGGGGATTCGCTCACCTTTGCGGGGCCGTAGCCACATTCAGTGGCTACTCTAAAGACCCCAGCCGCCCCTTTGGGGGAGTGGCAGATTAAGAATTAGAGAATTCTAGGAGCAAGAGACAAGAGGTTCGCGAGCACAGCGGCAGCAAATTTTTCACTCTTCACTTTCGTAGGTGGCGATGTTGCCGGAACTTTCCTGAACATCCACCTTGTAGCAGTGGGGGACACGATCGCATATCCAGCGGGCGATGTTCTCTGCCGTAGGATTGAAGGGTAGGATGGAGTTCAGGTCCTGATGATCCAGGGTGCCGTGAACCAGACGCTTTACCTCGGTGAAATCTACCACCATGCCGTCCTCGTCCAATTCCTTGGATTTGCAGTATACGGTAATTATCCAGTTGTGTCCGTGCAGGCGCTCACACTTACTTCCTTTCTCCATAGTAATGTAGTGGCTGCCGGAAATCTCCATTTTCTTTGTTACGTAATACATGTCTTCCTGTTTTTGATACGCGAAGGTACAAATAATTATCTTAATATTCTATAAAAGCCGCGCTGCAATTTTCCTTTTTAACAAAAAGATGCTAACTTTGCGCGTCAGAACTAACAATTAACTTAAATTAAGGTATATGAAGAAGATTATTTTCGTACTGCTTGCCGCAGTATCAATGAGTGCTACGGCACAGTTGAAGGTTAACAAGTATCACGAGCCTATCAAGGTTGAAAAGAAATGGCTTAATTACAATCCAGGAGAGGTTGTTTTCCGCGATGAGGCCCCAGAGACAGAGGGTTCAAAGATTTACCATAACATTATTCCTAATCCCACTCCATACATTCAGGAGAATGCCCGCCGCGTGCTGCAGACATTATACTATGGTCCCAAGGATAAGAACATCCCTCAGATTAAGACCATCAATTACAGTCTCGTTAACGAGGATGGTATCAGCTGGAAGTACGGTGGTGGTGACAATGTAGGTGTTTGCTATACTACCGGATGGATCGAGAAGAGCTTCCAGAACAACGACACCATGCGTCTGGACTATGAGACCCGCGGTGTGTTGTATCACGAGCTGACCCATGCTTATCAGTTGGATCCTCAGGGTTGTGGCGAATATGGAGATGGCGGTGAGAACTGGTGCTTCATAGAGGGTTTGGCCGACGGTGTACGTCTGGCCTGCGGTTGCTTCGATCAGGACTTCAAGAGCAAGGACCGTCCCCGTGGTAAGTCATGGCGCGAAGGCTATCGTGTAGCAGGTTACTTCCTGTATTGGTTGCAGTTGAACAAGGACAAGAACTTCCTGCGTAAGTTCAATGCTTCTGCTGCCGAGTTGAATCCCTGGTCTTGGGACAAGGCTATGAAGCACATCCTGGGTGACAAGCCCGAGAATGGTGTAGAGGAACTTTGGGAAGAGTATCTGCACGCTATCGGAGATAAATAAAGCTGAGAGTTGATAGATAAAAGAAATGCCTTGCGAATCTGCAGGGCATTTCTTTTTGTTATCTATCCTTTAATCATAATAATCCAGGCGAATAACGTGGAGGCTTCTGTCAGCAGGAAGAGTGCACCACAGCAGTCGCCCGTATAGCCGCCGATGCGTTCACGCATCCACCAGACAAGGAGCGTCTGCACAACGATGGGAACAAAAATTATCAGGCAGTTGTTTATGGGAAGGCAACCCGTTAAACTCCAGATAATGATAAAGGGTAGGAGCGAGAGCAGGCATACCAGCAGTTGCTTTCCCCAGTTCTTCTTGTACACGAGGTGTGTTTTAGCCTCCTCTTCCTTACGCGCATAAGGCAGTTGAAAGACAATCATCGATGCCAGATTCTTGGCCCATACATCCATGAAGAGCATGGCCATGCAAATCATCAGCAATGGATTACGACAGGTACTCTCGGGCGTAAGGCTTTCCCTAAGGAATTTGCTTGTCAGTTCCTGCAGGCCAAAGAAGAAGAATGCCAGATAGATGATCAGTCCCAGTACGCCATAGGTGCCTATGTGGCTGTCTTTCATGATGGAGAGGATGCTCTCCTTGTATTTTCCTCCACCCATGCCGTCCAGGAAGTCGGCCAGTCCGTCTTCGTGTAAGGCCCCTGTGAGCAGGATGCGAGACAGGATGGTAAGCAGAATCGCAATGGGGAGTGGCAGGAACATGATACCAGCGTAGAAGACAAGGGCCATCACACCGCCTGTAAGCCATCCTGTCAGGGGCCATACGGTGGTAACATTGCGGAAATGCTCCTCCTGGGGCTGATGCAGGCGCCACCATGGCAGGCGGGTAAACATCATCAGTGCTGCCCATATATCGTTCAGGAAAAACCGAATAGTTTTCATATCAGAAATACTTTGTTATGTTAGCGTTTTGGAAATTGTTCATCTCGTTCAGCATTCTTACGGCACTCTGCAGGATAGAGTAGGCACATAAGGCTCCTGTTCCTTCGCCCAGACGGAGGCCCAGATTCAACAGACCCTTCACGCCCATTCCTTCCAGCATAAGCCGGTGCCCTGCTTCATCGCCCTGATGGCAGAAGACGGCAAAGGGCAGAAATTCGGGGTTTAGCTTCCAGGCCATCAGAGCGCAGGCACTCATGATAAAGCCGTCCACCAACACCACCATGCGCTTCTCTGCAGCGCGGAGCATGGCACCCACGGCTGTCACCATCTCCAGACCGCCATATTCCTGCATAATGGTCTGGCAGGTTAGGGGAGTGCCTGATGTCCTGTCTACCGATCGTTGCAGTACCTCGAGTTTGTGGCTGATACCTTTGTCCGAAAGACCCGCTCCGGCACCTACACATTGCGACAGGGGAATATCCAGCAGCAGATGCATCCAGATGCTGGAGGGACTGGTATTGCCAATGCCCATCTCGCCCAGACAGATAACGTTACAGCCTTTGCCGGCACATTCGTCCACCAGCATGGCACCTGTGGAAAGGCATTGCTGCATCTCCTGTTCTGTCATGGCCGGTTCATATAGGAAATTGCCAGTGCCGTGTGGCCGGATCTTCAGGTTACGGATAAGGGGAAACTGCGATAGGTCATGGTCCACGCCCATGTCTATAATGCTAAGGTCAAATCCGTGCTGGCGACAGAACATGTTCACGCCACCGCCCCCACGGGTAAAATTAATCATCTGTTGCCATGTCACATCACGCGGCGAGACACTTACTCCCTCGCGTTCTATCCCATGGTCAGCACCCAGTAACAGGTGACAGGGATGCTGGAGACTGGGCTCCAGTGTCTCCTGTATAAGACCTATCTGCAGGGCTAATTCCTCCAACCGCCCCATAGCACCCTTGGGCTTGTTCAGGTTGTCTATCTTATCTTGTAACGCAGTTCTCAGTTCACTTTTCATTCTAGACTCTTTACTTTCACCTCTATTCCGCTTACCATCAGTACGACCTCGTCGGCTATGGAGGCCACATACTGGTTCAGCCAACCCAGCAGGTCCGTAAAACGGCGTTGCAGAGGGTTCGGCGATACGCCTCCCATGCCAATCTCGTTCGTCACGAAGATGAAGGTAGCATCTTGTTTGGTAAATCGGTTTAACTCCTCCTTAAGTTCTTTCAGCACCCTTTCAGTGTCGAAGAGCTCCTCCTTTTCTGCAAAGCAGAAATTGTTGGCCCATAGCGTCAGGCAGTCAACAAGCACCACGCGCCCCGAGACATCGTGGGCTGAAAGATGTTTCTCCTCCTCTATATTGGTCCATTCCGGTCCGCGTCGTTCTTGATGACGGAGCACGCGTTGGCGGAATTCCTCGTCCCAGATATGAGCCGTAGCCATATAGACGGGGTGGGGCGAAAGGCTGAGTGCCAACTTCTCGGCATAAGTGCTTTTTCCCGAGCGTTCACCACCGGTGATAAGGTATATTCTTTTCATAATTGAAGGCAAATTTACAGGATTTAAGGTAAAAAAAGAAGCTTTGCACGGAAAAAGTTGTATATTTGCTGCACAAAAACTAATTAATGATTATGGAAAAGCCAAGATACGATATTCTGGACGGATTACGTGGTGTAGCAGCCCTTATGGTACTCCTGTATCATGTCTTCAATGATGCCAAGAGTTTTTTTTTGTGGCCTACGCCGGTTAATGAGTTTTACCATAGCTTTCTGGGTGTGGACTTCTTCTTCATCCTTTCTGGTTTTGTCATGGGGTATGCGTATGATAACCGCCTCACCAGCCTCACCCCCATCCCCTCTCCAGGGAGAGGGGAGACTCCGGAAGAGAGGGGAACTCTTACCTTTTGGGGATTTGTGAAGAGACGTCTGATTCGTTTGCATCCTATGGTTGTGATGGGCGTTATCTTGGGAGCTATTGCCTTTATTATTCAGGGATGTGTGAATTGGCAAGGTAATGCCGTGCCCGTTGAAACCCTGATGTGGGCAACGTTGCTGGCGCTGTTCCTGATTCCTGCCCCCAGTGGGATGGATGTGCGTGGTAATACCGAGGCTTTCCCATTAAACGGACCGCACTGGTCTTTGTTCTTCGAGTATATAGGCAGTCTGCTTTATGGACTGCTGCTGCACCGTCTGCCCACCAAGTGGCTTCGTGTCTGGGTAACATGCGGTATCATCTCCCTTGCTGCCTATGCCTTGGTTTTAGAGGATGGCGGCGTGGCCTACGGCTGGTCTTCAGAACCTATGAACCTATTGGGTGGAGCCCTGCGTATGCTCTACGCATATCCTATGGGACTCCTGATGGCCCGTATGTTCCGTAAGCGTAATCCCAGACCGATAAAGGGGCACGTCTTCCTGTTCTGTAGCTTGGCAATTGTGGTGTTGTTGGGACTTCCTTCGCTGGGTGGTAAAGAGCCGGATACCATCTACCAACTTATCTGTCTCTTGTCTCTCTTTCCCACTATCATCTGGTTTGCTGCCAGAGGCACCGTTTCCGGTTGGCGGCAGCAGGCCGTTTCTTTCCTGGGTCGTCTGTCCTATCCCCTCTATGCCGTTCACTTTCCCCTTATATACCTTTATATTACATGGGTAGGGAAGGATACTCATCCCTACGAGGGTTATTCCCAGCCTTGGCTCCCTGCCATCATCACCATTGTGGCTTCGCTGCTGATAGCCACCCTTTGCCTCCTCTTCTACGATGAGCCCTTGCGTAAGTGGCTAAGTCGTAAAGTATAATTGCAGTGTGGGTTACTTTCATTCGGACAAAAGAAAAGAAAAATCAGTTTTTCTTTCGTTTATCCCTCACTTATTCGTAACTTTGCAGGCAAATGATTATTATTAACATAAAACTATCAACAATTTCAAGTTATGAAGAAGACTTTGTTATTTGCAGCAACTTTGGCCCTGATGGCATCTTGCTGCCAGAAGAAGTGTGAATGCAACTGTGGTTGTGATGCTTGCAAGAACTGCGAGAACAAGACCGAGGAGGCTGCTGGCGAAGAGGCTGTTGCTGAAATCGTAGAGAACGAGCAGTATGATCTGGCTCAGCTGAAGCAGGACGAGGAAGGATATTACATTCTGTTTGACGGTTCTAGCCTGGACGGCTGGCGCGGTTATGGTCAGGATGCTGTTCCTACAAGCTGGGAGAACGACGGCGAGTGCATTCACCTGAAGGGTTCTGGTACCGGTGAGGCTCAGGCTGAAGGTGGTGGCGACCTGATGTTTGCTCATAAGTTCACTAACTTTACCTTGGAGTTGGAGTACAAGATCAGCAAGGGTGGTAACTCTGGTATCTTCTACTTGGCTCAGGAGGCTAAGGATGCCAACGGCGAGATGTTGCCTATCTGGCAGAGCTGCTCTGAGTATCAGGTATTGGACAATGCCAACCACGTAGATGCTCAGTTGGGTGTTGACGGTAACCGTCAGGCTGCTTCATTGTACGATATGGTACCTGCTGTTCCTCAGAACGCTAAGCCTTTTGGCGAGTGGAACAAGGCTAAGATTGTTGTCTTCAAGGGTACTGTTATTCATTACCAGAACGACGAGAAGGTATTGGAGTATCACCTTTGGACACCTAAGTGGAAGGAGATGCTTGACAACAGCAAGTTCTGCAAGGGCGGTGAATTCCCCTATGCTTACGGTCTGATGATCGAAGAAGGCAAGGAAGGTGGTTACTTCGCTCTCCAGGATCACGGCGACGACGTATGGTATAAGAACGTACGTATCAAGGTGATGGATTAAGAGACTCTAGACTTTAGGCTCTAGGCTTTAGACTTTAGCAAAAAAACTAAGGTCTAACGTCTAAGATCTGACAATAAAGCCTGCCCAACCGGGCAGGCTTTATTGTTACTGTATATTCTTGCGAATCTTTACCAGATATTTGTTGAGCGCATCCTCATCGCGGTCGTCAATAATCTGAATAAGCTCTTTCAGTTCGGCGCGGATTTGCTCTACATGCGACTTGGTCTTCGGGTTGAACAGAATCTCGCGCAGCAGGGTGTCGTCCTCAGACAGCACACCACGTGCAATCTTCAGGTGACGTTTGAAGGTTGTACCCGGCGAGTCCTGATGCTTCATGACAGCACTGAACACAAAGGTACTGACGAAGGGAACGGACAGTGAGTAGGCCATTGCCTCGTCATGCTCCTCGAAACTGTATTCGTGTACATTCAGTCCCAGGCGGCGGTAGAGGTCCAGGAAGAAAATGCGCCCCATATAGTCGCCCTCGTTGATGACAATGGCGTTCTCGCTGCTGAGTGCGCCCAGGTTGGCAAATGTCGGTCCGAACATGGGGTGTGTACTCACATAGCGGAAGCCGGTACTGTCGTAGTACTCCTTGAATCCCGTCTTCACACTGCTGATATCACTGATGATACAGTCTTTGGGCAGATGAGGTAGTATCTGTCCGAAGACCTCCAAGGTATACTTCAATGTTACGGCATTGATAACCAGTTCGGGTTTGAAATCCTCTATCTCCTGCATGGATGTGAATCGCTGTGTGTTATACAGGAAACGCATCCGCTTGGCATCTATCTCATAAACGGCGCATTCATGTTCGAAGCTCAATACGTCCGTAAAGAACGACCCCATCTTACCAGCGCCTAAAATCAGTATTCTCATTTTTTTATAGTTAAAGCACTCCCCCAAAGGGGGAGCGGGGAGGGGGCCACTATTTATTGATAATCTCCATTTGCTGACGAACGCTCTCTTCGTGGATGTGCTCGAAGATGTTCTTGATGCACAGCGTGTCAATGCCGAGTAAAGAGCCCTGTGCACCGCGCTTGTCCAATATCTCGCTGTAACGACGGGTCTGAACAATGGTCATACCATTTTCCTTCTTGTATTCACCGATGTTGCGGCAGATTCTCATACGCTTGGCCAACAGGTCTATAAGTTCGTTGTCAATCTCGTCGATCTCTTTGCGCAGATCCTTCAGTGTGTCGGTATGCTCGTCTGTATCGCGGAAGATAAGACGTGAGATAATGAAGTCGAGAACTTCGGGTGTCACCTGCTGTGATGCATCGCTCCAAGCCTTGTCGGGGTTGCAGTGGCTCTCTATCAGGAGACCGTCGAATCCCAAGTCCATTGCCTGCTGGCAGAGAGGAGCTATCAGGTCGCGTCTTCCGCTGATGTGGCTGGGGTCACATACGACAGGCAACTGGGGCAATCTGCGCTTCAGCTCTATGGGGATTTGCCACATGGGCTCGTTGCGATACAACTTCTTTTCATAGCTGCTAAAGCCACGGTGTATAGCTCCCAGTTTCGTGATGCCGGCGCCGTTGATACGCTGCAGGGCACCAATCCAGAGTTCAAGGTCGGGGTTGACGGGATTCTTTACCAACACTGTGGCGTCTGTACCTTTCAGTGCATCGGCCAATGCCTGAACGGCAAAGGGGTTGGCTGTTGTGCGTGCACCCACCCAAAGGATATCAATGCCATACTTCAGGGCCAGTTCCACATGCTCGGGTGTAGCCACCTCGGTAGATACCAGCATACCTGTTTCCTTCTTGACGTCAGCCAACCAGGGCAGGGCAGGTTCGCCGTGTCCCTCAAAGCCACCTGGCTTGGTGCGTGGCTTCCATACGCCGGCACGGAATAGATGGCAGCCTTTGCCTGCCAGTTGCTTGGCGGTGGTCATTACTTGTTCTTCTGTCTCTGCGCTGCAAGGACCGGCGATGATGAAAGCACGTTCCTGGTCACTTGGCAGGTTCAGGGGTTGTAATTCTAGTTCCATACTTATATCTAATTCATAATTTTAATTCATAATTTACAATTGGCGCATTGTGTCTCTGATTCTTCACTCTTCACTTTATTATGAATTGTGAATTTTGAATTCTACTAAGCGCTTCCTGCAGTTTCTCTTCTTTGGCACACAGGCTGATGCGGATGTATCGCTTGCCGTTGGAACCGAAGATAAAGCCTGGGGTGATGAACACGCGGGCTTCGTGGAGGATGTGCTCGGTGAGCTCTTCTACATCGTTGTATGAATCAGGGATACGTCCCCATAGGAACATACCTACCTGAGAAGGGTCGAAGGTGCAGCCCAGTGTCTTCATTATCTCCTCGGCGACGGCACGACGCTTGGCATAAACCTCGCGGTTATAGCTGGCATGCCATTCATCTGTATTGTGTAATGCCTCGGCAGCCGCTAACTGCAGGGGGCGGAACATACCGCTGTCCACATTGCTCTTTACTTTCAGAATCCACTGTATGAAGGTTGCATTTGTTGAAACCCATCCTACACGCCATCCGGGCATGTTCTGACTTTTACTCATGGAGTTGAACTCAATACAGCACTCCTTGGCACCGGGTATCTGCAGGATGCTGAGGGGATGCTCGTTAAGGATGAGGCTGTAGGGATTGTCATTCACCACCACAATGTTGTGGCGACGGGCAAAGTCTACCAGTTTCTGGAACAGCTCCAATGAAGCGTCTGCACCCGTAGGCATGTTGGGGTAGTTAGTCCACATCAGCTTAACGCCAGTGAGATCCATCATTTCCAACGCCTCGAAGTCGGGTTGCCACTTATTATCTTCCTTCAGGTCGTAATTGACAATTTCTGCGCCCAGCAACTTGCTCAGCGATGTGTAGGTGGGGTAGCCGGGATTGGGTACCAGCACCTTGTCGCCGGGGTTTACGAAGGCCAGTGTTACGTGCAGGATGCCTTCTTTGCTACCAATAAGGGGCTGAATCTCGGTATTAGCATCCAGTTCCACGCCATACCAGCGCTGGTAGAAGTCGGCCATGCTCTGGCGCATCTCGGGTATTCCTACGTAGGGCTGATAGCCATGAACCGATGGCTTAACGGCTTCCTTGCAGAGTGTCTCTATGGTCTGCTGTGATGGTGGCATATCGGGACTGCCAATGCCCAATGATATAACGTCCAAACCCTGAGCGTTCATCTGAGCCACTTCCTTCAGCTTGCGGCTGAAATAGTATTCCTGTACGCTTGCCAACCTGTCGGCGGGCTGTATGTTAAATTGTTTCTCTTCCATTTCTGTATTCTCCTAATAGTTTTAGCTCTTTGGTAAGGGGGGTGATGGCATTGATGGCCTGCTTGTAACGAGTGTAGTCGTTGTAGGAAAGGTCTATATAGAACATATACTGCCACTCCTTGCCAATGATGGGGAGCGATTGAATCTTGGTGAGATTGAGTTTGTAGAATGATAGCACACTCAGGATGGCCGACAGGCTTCCCTCCTCGTGGGGGAGGGTAAAGACAAGGCTGGCTTTGTTCAGCTCCTCGAACTTGCGCAGTGTATGAGCCTTCTCGGGATTGCATACCACCAGGAAGCGGGTGAAGTTATGCTTGTTAGTCTCGATGCCTTCCTGCAGCACCTTCATGCCATATATCTTGGCTGCATCCTTATGGCAGATGGCTGCATGGCCGCGCAGCTGTTTCTTGCTGATGTTGGCAGCGGCGCCTGCTGTATCTGCAACTTCCACAATCTTCATATCGTGTTCAGAGAGGAAATTCCTGCACTGCATCAATGCCACGGGATGTGAGTTCACCTCTGTGATGTCTTTCCAGTCGTCATCGGGCAGGCACATGATGCTGTGGCTGATGCGCAGTTTATGTTCGCCCACAATGGTCATGCCGCTGTCGCGAAGCAGCTCGTAGTTATGAAGCAGGCTTCCTGCGATGGTGTTTTCTATGGCCACCAGTGCTGCAGCATCCTTGTCCTCTTTCAGGTGTCGGAATACCTGCTCGAATGTGTCGCAGCAGACCAGTTCCAGGTCCTCTCCCTCGAAATAACGGTGCGAGGCTATGTCGTGGAAACTCCCTTTAATACCTTGAATTGCTATTCTTCTCATCTTTTTCCTTAAAAAAAATCCCGCTCGTTGTAGAGCGGGACCTTATTGTTTTCTTTACCTTAATTCTTGTTTTGTTTCTTAGTCTGACACATATAACGACCCGCTCTACTTTATTTTGCCAAAGTAAAAGTAAAAATAAAAGCCGTTAAAATAGTTACCATTATGTGCCATAATCTGCTTTTTTCTTATCTTTTGCACGGCAAAGGTACAATACTTCTTTCAATCTGCCAAGAAATAGAGCATTTTTTTTGTACTCGATGTACAAGAAAGGCCCGTTATGCTTACTTTTCTATTTCAAACCCGATACTTTCTACTGCTTGGCGTATGTCATCTTCCCTGAAGTTGCCCGTAACATGTGCCAGCCCTTCCTCCAGCGAGACGGTTACCTGTTCCACACCCTCTACCGATGCTATGGCCTTCTGGGTGTTGGCTGCGCAGTGATGGCAGGTCATGCCATTTATCTTATAGTTGACAGTTGACAGTTGACAGTTGGTAGTTGAGCTTTCGCAATCGTGGCAGTGACAATGATGGTGATGATGGCCACCGAAGAGCTTGTGAGGGCTTAGGGCATGGATAAGAAGCAGAATCATCAGGATGGTACAGAGAATGCTGAACCAGCCAGGTTGCTCGGCACAGCACTCCTGCATGCTGGCAAGGGGTGCGGTGAACCATTCGGCTGGCAACAGGTAGTCGATTCCTAATGCAAAGGCAATAGCCCCTGCTATGATTGAGAACAGATAGATGGCCAGCGTCTTGCGCCCTAATACCTTATTTATAATAAGGATGCTGGCAACGTTGCTGGCAGGTCCTGCCATCAGTAAGACGAGGGCTGCACCAGGGGTAAGACCCTTCATCATCAGCGCCAAGGCAATGGGGATGCTTCCTGTGGCACACAGGTACATGGGTATGCTGAAAAAGAGCACAAAGAGAATGCTGTAGAGTGTATTACCCTGGAAGGCTGTGAACCAACTGTCCGGTACTGCCGCCGTAATGATACCAGCTATGACAAGTCCTATCACCAGCCACTTGCCGATATCCTCCATCATCTCGATGAAAGCATAGCGGAAAGCCCCCTCCAAGCTCCCCCTTTGGGGGAGGGTCTTATTTTTTCCTTCTTGGTTGTTTTGCTTTGGGGCACTCCCCCAAAGGGGGAACGGGGAGGGGGCTTCTACCTTGTTTACCAACGTACCTCCCAATATGGCGGTCAGGAAGGCAGCTATGGGACGGATGATGGCAAAGGGCAGGCCCATAAGGCTGTAAGTGGCAATGATGCTGTCTACTCCCGTCTGTGGCGTAGCTATCAGGAACGAAACGGTGGCTCCCTTGCTGGCACCTTCGCGGCGAAGTCCCATAGCTGTGGGGATAACACCGCAGGAGCATAGGGGCAGGGGAACGCCAAAGAGGGCAGCCAGGAAGACCGACCTGAAGTTATTCTTTCCCAAGTGATTGGTATACAACGTGCTGGGCAGAAACTCGTGCATGATTCCAGCCAGTAGGAAACCCAGCAACAGATAGGGCGACATCTCGTTTGTCAGCACCCAGACCTCTTTTAGAATGTCTAATAGTACGTTCATAATTTTGCTTGTTTAATCTTTCTGGGTGCAAAAGTACGTCAGATTCTCTGCAAACGAGTTGCAAAAGTTGCCCTGATGAAAAAAAAGATGTATTTTTGTACCAATAAATTATAGAATATGCGAAAAACTATTGGCGTCCTCACCGCCATGAGCGTTGAGTTTAAGCAGATTGCTTCCATCCTTACGGATACAAAGACAGAGAAGATTGGGCCATATGATTTCCTTGTAGGGAATCTTAATGACAAGCAGATTGTGCTCATGCAGTGCGGTATTGGTAAGGTTAATGCCGCTTCCGGCGTTACCAATATGATTGTCCATTTCCATCCAGACAGTGTTGTCAGTACGGGCGTGGCCGGAGGCATTGATGCCTGTCTCCGTGTTATGGATGTGGTGGTCAGCACCCAGACCTGCTATCACGATGTGTCGTGTGGCGAAGATGTCGATCCCGGTCAGGTGCAGGGACTGCCCCGTTTCTTCGACAGTGATAAGGATATGATTGGTAAGGCCCAGACGTTAGAGACAGATATACGCATCGTACCCGGTCTGATCTGTACAGGCGACCAGTTTATTACCAATCGCGACCAGTTGAACATCATAAAGGCTGCATATCCCGAAGGGATGGCTGTAGACATGGAGTCGGCTGCTATAGCACATGTGTGTCATCTGTACGGCCTGCCTTTTGTCAGCTTCCGTATCATCAGTGATACACCAGGGGCCGAGGCACATTTCGAGACGTATCTCAACTTCTGGCAGACGATGGCCGACAAGAGCTTCTCCGTTACCCGTCTTTTTTTGGACAGTCTCTGATTTTTCTACTTTTTTTCTTTGCTTTTTGCAGCAAAAACCGTAATTTTGCATTCGCTTTAGGCAATGGAGAGATGCCAGAGTGGTCGAATGGACCGCACTCGAAATGCGGCGTACTCTTACGGGTACCCAGGGTTCGAATCCCTGTCTCTCCGCCAGGAGAATATAAAGAAGAAGGAGGATGCAGTCGCATCCTCCTTTTTCTTCTTGTCTACGAAATAGCCTTTGGCCAATAATCTTGCAACTCTAAACTATCTTCTCCCTCGGGGAGGAGAAAAAATAAACCTCCGTTTGACTGTTAGTCATGCCCGAGAACTAAACGCCAACCTAATGTATCCTGTAACTATCTTTATATAATTGCTCGAGTTGTAATGACATCGCGTCATTGCCCAACGACTCTATTCGCCTAAAAAAGTGAAGAAAAGATTCTTTCCTCTATTCGAAGAAGAAAAGATTCTCGGGCGTAGCGGAGGTTTATTTCTTGTTCAAAGATCGCTTTTATTTGTTTTTCTCACCGCCGGGGCGGTTATGGTATTTTATTTGTACTAGAATGGCCAGCCGCAATGCTGGCATCGATAGAACTCGCCCAACTCGTCGATGGCATCACTCTGCATATTGAATGATGTCTCGTGTCCGCACTTGGGACAAATAATCGTGTTGTATTTATGGGAAGTTTTATCTTTTATGGGTGATTCCTCTCTTTTGTGTTTTGCATCATGGAAGCCGGCGTACTTATATTTGAGGCTCTCTTGAATGAACCGTACCAGCGCCCGCTTTAGTTTTCGCATCTGATACAGCTGCCAAAGGCACTGCCCTCCTAACACTACCACCATTATCAGGAGGGAGGCCATTAGCAGTCTCGTATCGATGCACATAACAAACATTTTTCAAGGTATATATATCGTTTTTTTTTAAAAAAGACAAGTTGTTTGTTTTGCTTGTTTGTTTATATATTTTTGTCTCCCTTCCCTTTGGGAGGGTCGGGGTGGGGGGCTTCTGTTTTTAACCTCTCACCTCGTCCCCTCTCCGAAGAGAGGGAAGTTGAGGTTTTCGAGGTATCGTTTAGTTAGGTTTAGGTTTAAGTTTTGTTTTTGAATGATTGTTTTAGGTATTTAACTTAGTTAGGTATATATCTTTGTCGTTTGGTCGTTTATGACTCCCCTCCATTACGGAAGGGAAGGGGGCTGTTTGTTTGAAATGGTTGGTACGGTTTTTAAGGGTTATTAATTTCGTTTAGTTTAGTCTAGGTGTATGGTTTTATTGTCTATATAATAATGTTCTATGGTCAACGGCTAAAGTCTATAGTCTAAAGCCTAATGTCTAATAGAATTTTTGTCTGCTGCAAAGGTCAGATGTTTTTTTTTATTATGCAATAGGAAAAGGGGCATCCAGACAAGATTACAAGGTTTTTCAGACAAGATTTCAGTTTTTTGCATATTTTGAGAGTCCAATTTTTGCATATTTTGAGAGTGTGAAACAAAAAGTGTTTCATTTGCACTTTTCTTGACCTCAAATCTGATTCCATCGGATATTATTTTAATGTCTCGCAGAAGTGTTTCTCGTCTAATGGTTGAGGTATTATTATATAATCACTTGGTAATGAGTGTTTTTCGTTGATTTGAGTTTATCACAGAAAGCCTGGATGTGCACTTTATTTGTAACCTCCAGGAATCAACACGTGTAGACTCCTGGAGGTTACAAAAAAACGGAGAAAGAAGTAATAGGGGATTATTTGCCTGCGGATTCTTCCGCGTTGCGACGGAACTCGGTAGGACGGATGCCGAAGTGCTGACGGAAGCAGTTGGTAAAGTAGGTGCTGCTGCTGAATCCACATTCTGAGGCTATCTCTACGATATTCTTGTCTAGCTCTGTCGTCAAGAGGCGGGCAGCATATTCCAAACGCAACTGCTGGACGTAGTTGGACATCTTAGCATGCTCACTTCCCTTGGAGAAGACGGCACCAACACGTTCCTTGGACAACTGGAAGCGATCCATAATGGTTTGACGTCCGAAATTAGGATCGAGGAAGAGTTGCTCTTGCACGATAATCTCGTGTATGTGTTGGAAGAGTTGCTCGTCGCTGAGTGTATTCGGGTCTTGGGGCGTTTCGACATTTGTCTGGGCCTGTTTGATTATCTCTTCCCTATACATTTTCTTGTATTTGACAGCATCGGTAATCTGCTGTGCCAGAAAGCGGTTCTTGCGTTTGATGCTCCTGTTATGCATGAGCGTGATGATGGCAAGGACTGTTACGCTGAACAGGGCCAGCATTCCGATGGCCAGGATATGACGTTGGCGGGTGTTCTCAGCGTCCTGTCTTATGATGATTTGTTCCTGCTCCTTGTCGTGATAGATGGCAGCTAACTCCATAGCGGTGTTCCTGGCCTTGCGGCTCTTCAGGGTGTCCTGAATATCCAATACCTGTTCGTAGAGGTTGGCAGCCTGCTCGTAGTTGCCCATCTTATGATAGACTTCGGCCAGGCCCCATTTGGCGGTGTTCATCATCTCGCCCAGGGTGTCACCCTGCTGGCGTATGCGATCAATCAGCGTGTTATAGATGGGGATGGCCTCTGTGTAGCGCCCGCGATTCTTCAGATAGTCTACGATGAAATAGTCGCGGGTGTGGTTACCCTCGTACTGCACAGCCTTCCAGGCTGTATAGGCGGAGTCGGCCCGCTGGAAGTCCTGCATCTTGGTCGAAAGGGATGCTATCTTGGATAAAGCCATGCGGCGGTCTATGAGCTGTTGGCTGGGTGCACTTCCCCAACGGGTACCCTGCATGGTCAACTGCAGATTGCGCTCGTTAATTTTCTTCACATTATCATAGTCTTTTATCTCGCCATACAGGCGGGCCAAAAGAATAAGATGACTATGTATCAGGTGGTCGGCATCCGGGCGGTTGGTCTTTTCCAGCAGGTCGATGGCCTGCTTGATATATTGGATGCCCTTCTCGCGGTCGCCCTCGTAGAAGAGGTTGACACCCATAGACCCCAGTCCCATGGCCTGATAGTAGTCGTTGCCTTTCTGCTTGGCCAGGCTAATCAACTGTTCCAGCCATTTGTTCTGGTCAACCTTATGGCCAGCGAACTCGCTGCAATTGCAGATTGAATTAAGCAAGTCCATCTTCTTCTCGCTGTCGGCCTCGACAACCTTGTTGTCTAACAGTTGCAGATACAAGTCGTAAGCATCGCGGAACTGCATATGGTTGTAGAGCGAATCAGCTGTACGCAAGGATTGGGTAAACGCGTCATCGGACGTACTTTTAGCCACAGCATCCTTTGTGTCATTGCCTTTGCAACTGAACAAAAGAATCGAGATGACTATGAAGAAAATGTGTAGTGTCTGTTTCATGTGTTCTAAAGATACTGAGTGCAAAAATACATTATTTTTTTTAAATAACAGTTCTTTGTGGACACTTTTTTTCAATTTGTTTATGTTGTTGTGACAAATTGTTACCAAAGGCAGTCTTTTTTTTGTGTCTATTAAATGTCACGGGTTTGTTGCTCCGAAACAGGGGAACAGTCTTCTGTCTGTGTCTCGCTTTTGTTGAGGTTGACACTCATGACGAAGTATCTGTCCTGGTGAATAAAAGATAGATTGGGTAAGAGAATTTCGGATTTTTTGCCGATTGGCTTGGCGGTGTGTGTATTTTTGACTACCTTTGCACCCGCAAATAAAACAAAGAGTGCTTGGTAACCTCTTTTAAAACAAAACAAGAAGTATGAAACAAGAAAAATTGGTTTCAGCATCCTTCATGTATATGGGGATACTGTTCTGTACTTGCCTTATTGCAAGTAATCTGTTAGAATCAAAGATTTTACAATTCGGAAGCTTTACGATGACGGCTGGTGTGTTGTGCTTCCCCATCTCTTACATCCTGAACGACTGTATTGCCGAGGTGTGGGGTTATCGCAAGGCCAGGTTCGTTATCTGGATGGCCTTCCTGATGAACTTTCTGGTGGTGGCCCTGGGCCAGTTGGCTGTTATCCTGCCTGCTGCCGACTACTGGGCAGAGCACGAGGAACACTTCAACTTTGTCTTCGGACTGACACCCCGAATCACCGTTGCCTCGTTTACGGCCTTCCTGATTGGCAGCCTTGTCAATGCCTTCGTGATGAGCCGGATGAAGAAGACCAGCGAGGGTAGGCATTTCTCGAAACGTGCCGTTATGAGTACACTCTGGGGCGAGGGCGTGGACAGCCTGATTTTCTTCCCCTTTGCCTTCGGCGGCCTGATTCCTGTTCCTGAGCTGGCTAAGCTGATGGGGTTGCAGGTTATCACCAAGACGCTGTACGAGATTATTGCCTTGCCCCTGACCATCCGTGTGGTGAGATGGGTGAAGCGTCGTGAGGGAACAGATGTCTATGACAATGACATATCCTATAACCCCCTAAATATCTTCCAGCTATGATAGGCGAATCAGCATTGGTTGTCTTCTCTGGCGGACAAGACAGCACTACCTGCCTGTACTGGGCAAAAAATAACTTCCGCAAGGTCGTTGCCCTGAGTTTCATTTACGGTCAGAAGCACGTAAAGGAAGTGGAACTGGCCAAGGAACTGGCTAGGGAGGCTGGTGTGGAGTGGGATTGTATGGATGTCAGCTTCATCTCGGGCCTGAGCACGGGGTGCAGCCTTACGGACACCTCGTTGCAGATAGAGGAGGAGAAACCAGCTGAAGGCCTTCCCTCGACCTTTGTACCTGGCCGCAACATGTTCTTCCTCTCCATTGCTGCGGTATATGCCCGTAACAAGGGCATTCATGATCTGGTGACAGGCGTCAGCCAGACGGACTTCAGCGGGTACCCCGATTGCCGCGACAGTTTTATCAAGAGCCTAAACGTGACGCTCAACCTGGCCGTGGAGGAGCAGTTCCGCATCCACACGCCTCTGATGTGGCTGGACAAAGCCCAGACGTGGCAGATGGCCGACGAGATGGGAGTGATGGATATAATAAGGTATAAGACCCTGACCTGCTATAACGGCATTCAGGGCGACGGGTGCGGACATTGTCCGGCCTGCCAGTTAAGAAGAAAAGGATTAGAGAAATATGAGCAACAGAGAAAGTGAGGGCCTGACAGCTTTAGGCCGCAAGACGGAGTATAAGAGCGACTATGCACCGGAGGTGTTGGAGTCTTTCGAGAACAAACACCCCGAGAATGACTATTGGGTAAGATTCAACTGTCCCGAGTTCACCAGTCTTTGCCCCATTACAGGACAGCCCGACTTTGCCGAGATACGCATCAGCTATCTGCCCGACAAGAGGATGGTAGAGAGTAAGAGTCTGAAGCTCTACCTTTTCAGTTTCCGCAATCATGGCGATTTCCATGAGGACTGCGTGAACAAGATCATGAAGGATCTTATCCGGCTTATGGATCCGAAATACATCGAGGTGACGGGCATCTTTACGCCACGTGGCGGCATCAGCATCTATCCGTATGCCAACTACGGACGTCCCGGAACCAAGTATGCCGAGATGGCAGAATACCGTCTGCTACATCACGACCTTTAATCGAATTCCAGTTCCAGTTCTTTTATCAGTGTGGTAAGTGAGGGGTTTACGCTTTCCAGCTCCCTTAGGTACTCATGCTTGCTATACTTATGCCTTACGACCTCTTCTGCAGACAGGCGGAAAGTGAAGCTTAGCTCGCTGTTCTGCAAGCGTGGACGGAGGTAAGCTTCCATATCGGCCTTCAGGTCGTTCAGCTCGCTGACAATCTGCGGACTGTTAACGGTGACTTCGACTGTAGAAGGGCCGGTAATGACGGGCAGCGTCATGCGCAAACGTTGGGCGATGGCCATCTGCTCGCGTGGAAGGTTGTTGACATAGGCATACCAGTTGTCGCGCAGGGAGTTCTCCTCGAGTGGCTTCTTCTGGTGTATCTCCTGGGCAGATGCCTGCTGGGCGTCTGCCTCCTCCTTCTCGGTCTTCTGGCCTCCGAAATGCTTGAAGTTTACGTTGCGGAGGATGGGCTTAGGCTTGTTGAGATTGGGCTGTGGAGCCGTAAACGTGGGAATCTGCACTTCAGGCTTGGGTGCCTGAGGTGCTGCCGTTGTAGCAGGCTGGGGCGCAGCAACGGGCGAACCGGCCGCTGTCTGAGACTTTGCAGCCGGTTTAGAAAAGATGGGTTTTAAGATTCTGGCAGGGCGGCGCCCCGCACCAGGCACGTCTTCTTCTGTGAGCTGGGTGGCCTGGATGAGGCAGATCTCTACCTGCAGGCGTTTGTTGCGGCTAGTTCTGTAAGCCTGGTCGCAGTCGTTACAGAGCTTGATGGCCTGATAGAGAAACTTGGGCTTGCACTTCTGGGCCTGTTCCTGATACTTAGTGCGCATCTTGTCGCTCATCTCCAGCAGGGGAAGGGTAATGGCATCCTGGCTCACCAGCAGGTTGCGCAGGTGGGTGGCCAGTCCGTTTATGAAGTTACCGCCATCGAAGCCCTTGTTCAGTACGTCGTTCAAGAGGAGTAGGCTGGACTGAACATTGCCTGCCAGGAAATAATCCACCAACTGGAAATAGTATTCGGTATTCAGTACGTTCAGGTTCTTGGCTACCTGATCGTAGGTGATATTGCCGCCGGTGAAACTTACCATCTGGTCGAAGATGCTGAGGGCATCGCGCATACCGCCGTCGGCTTTCTCTGCTATAAGGCCCAAAGCTTCGGGTTCTGCGGTATAGCCTTCCTTCTGGGCCACATACATCAGGTGATCGACGGTCAGCTGTGTGGTCATTCGCTGGAAGTCATAAACTTGGCAGCGGCTCAGGATGGTGGGCAGAATCTTATGCTTCTCGGTAGTGGCAAGAATGAAGATTACATACGAAGGCGGCTCCTCGAGCGTCTTCAGGAAAGCATTGAAGGCCGAGGCGCTGAGCATGTGTACCTCGTCGATGATAAAGACCTTGTACTTACCAATCTGTGGGGGAATCTGAACCTGCTTGGTCAGTTCGCGGATGTCCTCTACGGAGTTGTTGCTGGCAGCATCCAGTTCGTGAATGTTCATGGAGCGCTGCTGGTCGAAGGCCACACAGCTTTCGCACTCTCCGCAGGCATCCCCTCCGTCCTTGGGCGAGAGGCAGTTGATGGCCTTGGCAAAGATACGGGCGCAGGTGGTCTTACCCACTCCTCGGGGGCCGCAGAAAAGGTAGGCGTGTGCTAACTTTCCTGATGCAATGGCATTCTTAAGTGTCGAGGTGAGTGCACGCTGACCGACCACCGCATCGAAGTTCAGCGGTCTGTATTTCCGTGCAGATACAATGTATTCTTCCATTCTCTTTTTTATAGTTTTGTGCAAAAATAAGAAAAAAAAGTGGCTTCTTGTTATAAGTGACCATATTTTTTTCTACCTTTGCTCAAAATTAGCACCAAGACATTATGAGCCGATTAAATTCTGTGTTTCTGTTTATATGCCGCCACAAATATTTGGTGGTTATATTCTTCATTGTCCTGATTGTCGGTTTTATTGATGACAACAGTTTTATGCATAGGTTTGACCGCCGAAGCAGGATGGGACAACTGAGGAACGAGATAGAGGCATATAAGGAACAGTACGAGGCGGCCGACCGTTGTTTGCGTGAGATGGACTCCGACCCTAAGTCGATAGAGAAGATGGCACGCGAGAAGTATTATATGAAACGCCCCGGCGAGGATGTCTTTGTGATAAAGGATGCAGAGGAGGATGCCAAGGAAGTGGTATCGCCTGATTCTTCTATTAAATAAGGTGATGATACGCGAATTAACATTTGTTGAGAATCTTATTTTCCGCATAGGAGCCGTCTTGATGCTCGTCGGCGTAGCCCTTCATATTTTCAGTGCTGAGATTTCCCTTTATGTGTATGGCATCGGTGCCATGCTTTTCTGTTTAATGCAGCTGCGTGCTGTGTACGAGGGAAACGACCTGAATGTCATACGGTTACGTCGGCAACAACTGTTTGCGTGCCTGATGTTTCTGGGTACGGCGATGTGCATGAGTATGCAGGTTTACCAGTACGGATTTGCCCGCAGGAACGAGTGGGTAGTGGTCCTGGCCATAGGCTGTGTGCTGGAACTGTATACGGCCTGGAGGCTCCCCAATGCATTACAAAAGGCAAAAAAGTCTTAATAAGTTCTAAAAGTTCACTGCCGTGCCTTATTTTTCCCTATCTTTGTATGACCGTATGATTGGTTTGATATGAAGAAATTTCTAAACTCTTTAATCTTAGGGGCAGCTATGCTCGCCTCATGCTCGGAACAGTACCTTGTTACCGGCTCTTCCTATGTGGAGGGATTGGAGGGTAGAACGCTATATCTGAGAGTGTTCAAGGATTCTGTCATGTGTTCGATAGATTCCTCCAAAGTAGTACACGGCAGGTTCAAGTTCCACGGAATAATGGATTCTGTGATGATGGCAAACGTCTTTCTGGAAGATAATAGCGTAATGCCCGTTGTACTGGAAAGCGGCGATGTGAATGTGCGCATCGAGGCGAACGATCAGAGTGCTACCGGTACCCCCTTAAACGACAGCCTGACAAACTTTATCAAGAAGAAAGCACAGATAGATGCCCGTATGGCAGAGCTCCCGAAGATAGAAGCGAAGATGTATATGAACGGCGAGGACGAAGTGAAGATCCAGATGGAACTGGACGAACGGGTTCGCGAATTAGAGGAGGAGAACGATAAACTGATTACACACTTTATCCGTTCTAATTATAATAATGTGTTAGGCCCGGGTGTCTTCATGATAATGACCAGCGGTTTCCAGTATCCTATTCTGAATCCTCAGATCGAGGAAATCATCTCGCAGGCTCCTCCTTACTTCCGGAATCATCCGTACGTTAAGGAGTACATAAAGGCTGCCGAGAGTAATATGGAAAAGTTGCGTCAGTATTAATCGTCCACCAATATGAAATATCTATATAGGCTTTATCAGTTGTTTATCGCAGGACCCATTCTCCTGATTGATACTATTCTGTGTGCCGTAACGGTTATCATCTTTGCTCCCATCTGTCCAGCCTGGATAGGCTATTACCCTCCGATGATATGGAGCAGGCTGATGTGCTGGGTTTTCCTGCTGCCCGTTAAGGTGGAGGGTAGGGAGCACCTGAGCAAACACCAGTCGTACATCTTTGTGTGCAACCATCAGGGCGCCTTCGATATTTATCTGGTTTACGGATTCTTGGGCCGTAACTTCCGTTGGATGATGAAGAAGGCCTTGCGTAAGATACCTCTGATAGGAAAGGCATGCGAACGTGCCGGCCATGTAATGGTGGATAAGAGCGGCCCTAAGGCGATAAATGCTACCTGTGAACAAGGACGTAAGGTGCTGCGCGGCGGCATCAGCCTGGTGGTCTTCCCCGAGGGAGCACGCACCTTTACCGGGCACATGGGTAAGTTCCGCAGAGGAGCCTTCCAAATGGCACATCAACTGCAGTTGCCTGTGGTGCCTGTGACGATAAACGGTTCCTTTGATGTCCTCCCCCGGCAGAGAGGGTTCAACTTTATAACATGGCATCCCCTGCGACTGGTTATCCACGAGCCCATCCAGCCCAAGCCAGAAGACGAGGACGAGATAAAGGATGTGATGGAAGAGAGCTACCGTACTATCATGTCTGCTCTTCCCCAGCAATACCAAGGCTTTATAGAGAATCCCGACCAATGATATATACCCGTAGATATGCTATTCACGAAGCAGCCAGTTACATAAACTGGCTTTATTTCTTTCATGCCTGGGGCTTTCCGTCGCGCTACAGCAGTATTGCTACGGTTCATGGCTGTGTGGCCTGCCGACAGAACTGGCTACAAGCCTTTCTCGAAGAGGAGAGGGAGCGCGCCGAACAGGCGATGAAGTTGTATGATGAGGCTCAGCAGCTGTTGCGTGAATGGGATGAGGCGGGTTACTGCACAGTTTTCAGTGTTCGTCTTATGGAGGCTAACTCAGATGGCGAGGATATTGTACTTTCGGAGACAGGGCAGCGCATACCGTTCCTTCGCCAACAAAATGCACAGGACGGTAAACCCTGTTACTGCCTGGCTGATTTCGTACGCCCCGTTTCATTCGGTAAGACAGATAAGATAGGTGTCTTTGCTAGCACCGTTCCGAGTGAGATTCCCATAAAGGGATTGGAGGAAAGCCTGGTCGCCGACCGACTGGCAGAGGCAACGGCTGAGCTGGGTCATCTGCAGACAAGGCGCGAATGGTGGGGTTATGCACCTGAGGAGCATCTTACCGTAGATGATCTTTTTGCCGAGAAATATCAGGGGAAGCGTCCGGCGGTGGGCTATCCTTCGTTGCCCGACCAGAGTATCTGTTTCGTACTTTCCGATTTACTGGATTTCCCTGCCTTGGGAATCACGCTCACAGAGAATGGCGCCATGATGCCACACGCCAGCACTTGCGGCTTTATGTTTGCGCATCCGGCCACATGTCATTTCTCTGTCGGTAAGGTAGGGGAGGATCAGTTGCAGGATTATGCCAGACGCAGAGGGGTAGAAGCCGACTATCTGCGTAAGTTCCTTAAGGTTTAATTGAATATGGCGGCCTGACCCAGTATGTGAGTGTTAACCTGCTGGCCGTCCCAGACAAGCTGCCCGTTGACATAGGTACGCTCCACTTTCCAATTGAATGTGGTTCCTTCCAACGGACTCCATCCACAACGACTCTGTATCATCTCCTTCTTTACCTGCCAGGGACTGTCAGGTCGAAGCAGGACTAAGTCGGCATGATAGCCTTCGCGGATAAAGCCACGCTTCTCTATACCGAAAAGTGAAGCAGGATTGTGGCACATGAGTTCCACCATACGTTCTATGCTGAGCACGCCTTCATCAACAAGGCTTAGCATGGCAGGCAGACTGAACTGCACCATAGGCATGCCACTGACAGCCTTGCAGCATCCTCCTTCTTTCTCGCTGAGCAGATGCGGGGCATGGTCCGTACCGATTACGGTGATGCGTCCGTCGGTCAGCGCTTGGCGAAGCGCCTGTCTGTCTGCAACACTTTTGATGGCAGGGTTGCATTTAATCTTGGTGCCAAGTTGTTGGTAATCCTGGTCGGTGAAGAGTAAGTGAGCCACACAAGCCTCGGCTGTTATCTGATGGTCGCCGGGTTGGAAAAGCTCCAACTCGCGTGCCGTTGTGAGATGCGCTACATGCAGGCGGGCTCCGGTTTCCTTGGCCAGTCGGACGGCCAGTTCGGTACTGAGGTAGCAGGCTTCTGCGTCACGAATCCCGGGATGATGCATGACGGCTGGGTCCTCGCCATATATTGCCTTGAACTCGGCCATGCGCTGGTTGATACGGTTGGTATCCTCGCAATGTGTCATGAGCAGGGTAGGACATTGGCGAAAGATGTTGCGCAGAGCTTCCTCCTTGTCGACCAGCATATTGCCCGTGCTGCTGCCCATGAATAGTTTCACACCCGGTACGCGGTGGATGTCAACGTGAAGAATCTCCTGCAGGTTGTCGTTCGTGGCACCCAGAAAGAAACCGTAGTTGACGTGACATTTCCGAGCGGCCATGTCATATCTTTCTTCCAAGAGGGGGAGGGTAGTTGTCTGAGGCGATACATTAGGCATATCCAGCACGGTAGTTACACCTCCGGCTGCTGCGGCCCGCGTCTCCGTATCCATATCTGCCTTATGGGTAAGGCCCGGATCGCGCATATGTACATGGTCGTCTATGATACCGGGAAGCAGGAAGGTCTTTCCATTCCAGTCCTTTTCGGTAATGGGTTGTGCAGAGCGTGTTATCTTGGAGATTATTCCGTCCTCTACAACAACAGAGCCCAGGAATACCTCTCCCTCGTTAACAACTACGACGTCCTTGATCTCGAAATTCATTCAGGCCTTCTTTCTGACTTTACCCAATCTTAGTTTGATAACACCAAAGAGGGCTTCGCCAAAGATGCCGCCGCTCATCTTGCTGGTTCCCAGTTCGCGGTTTACGAAGATAACAGGAACCTCCTTGACCTTGAAGCCTAAGCGGACAGCTGTGTACTTCATCTCGATCTGGAAGGCATAGCCCTTGAAGCGGATGTGTTCCAGGTCTATAGCCTCGAGCACCTGGCGCTTGTAGCATACGAAACCTGCAGTGGTGTCGCGGAGCGAGATACCCAATACAGTGCGGACGTAGGCCGAAGCATAGTAGCTCATCAGCACACGGCCGATGGGCCAGTTTACTACATTCACACCGGTAACGTAACGGCTGCCGACAGAGACATCGTTACCCTCGTCATGACAGGCGGCATACAGGCGTGGCAGGTCAGCAGGGTTGTGGCTGAAGTCGGCGTCCATCTCGATGACGTAGTCGTACTTCTCTTCGATGGCCCACTGAAATCCCCTGATATAGGCTGTTCCTAAACCCAACTTGCCACTGCGCTCTATGATGAACAGACGGTCTTGGAACTCGGTGCTCATAAGGTTCTTTACAATCTGAGCCGTTCCGTCAGGACTTCCGTCGTCTATAATCAATACGTCAAAACCTTTTTCAAGGCTGGTTACTGCCCTGATGATGGCTTCTATGTTTTCTTTCTCGTTATATGTAGGGATGATAACGATGCTGTCGTTCTTGTGTTTTGTTTCCATACCTTATTTATAATATTTGGCAAAGATACACAATTCTGTAAAGATATTCTACTGTTGTGCCAAAAAATTGCTCATTTTATGAAAAAATGTGTAATTATTAACAATGATTAGAATAATATTCGTAAATTTGCACCTACAAAAATTAAAGAAGGTAGGCCGCATATGCAGCAACAAAAAGTAATAATATTAGATTTTGGATCGCAGACCACCCAACTTATAGCAAGAAGATTGCGTGAATTGGACACATTCTGCGAGATTCTCCCTTATAATAAGTTTCCAGTTGGTGACCCCGATGTAATAGGTGTTATATTGGCAGGTAGTCCCTTTAGTGTATATGATCCCGAAGCCTTTAAGGTTGACCTGAGTCAGTTTATCGGCAAGCTGCCCGTCTTGGGTATCTGCTATGGCGCTCAGTTCATCGCCTATAACAATGGCGGTAATGTCGAGCCGGCCGGAAGCCGTGAGTATGGTCGTCAGAACCTTACCACCATCGATAAGGAATGTCCTCTTTTCAAGGGCTTCGACGATAATAGTCAGGTATGGATGTCACACGGTGATACTATCACTGCTATTCCTACGGGCGCTCAGGTTGCAGCCAGCACTCCGCAGGTGAAGAATGCAGCTTATTTCATTCCATCCTTCCAGGGTGGAAAGCCTGTGTTCGGTGTACAGTTCCATCCCGAGGTGTTCCATAGCGTACAGGGTACCTTGTTGCTAAAGAACTTTGTGGTGGATGTATGTGGCGGCAGACAGGACTGGTCGGCAGCCAACTATATCGAGACAACGGTTCGCGAGTTGCGTCAGCAGATTGGTTCGGATCGTGTGATACTGGGTCTTTCCGGTGGTGTGGACAGTAGTGTGTGTGCTGTCTTGTTGAATCGTGCTATCGGCAATCAGCTGACCTGTATCTTCGTTGATCATGGTATGCTCCGTAAAAACGAGTTTACGGATGTGATGCGTGACTACGAGTGCTTGGGACTGAATGTTATCGGTGTGGATGCCAGTGAGAAGTTTCTGTCGGACCTGGAGGGCGTGACAGAGCCCGAGAAAAAGCGTAAGATTATCGGTCGCGATTTCATTGAGGTCTTCAACGAACAGGCCAGAAAGATTACCGATGCGAAGTGGCTGGCACAGGGAACCATCTATCCCGACCGTATCGAGAGCCTCAATATAACTGGTAAGGTAATTAAGAGCCATCATAACGTGGGCGGTCTGCCCGAAGAGATGCACCTCTCACTCTGCGAGCCCTTGAAGTGGTTGTTCAAGGACGAAGTGCGCCGTGTAGGTCGTGAGTTGGGCATGCCCGAGCATCTGATTACACGTCATCCTTTCCCCGGTCCCGGCTTGGCCGTACGAATCCTTGGTGCTATCACCCGCGAGAAGGTACGTATCCTGCAGGATGCCGATGATATCTATATCCGTGGCCTTCGCGAATACAAGGTGAAGCTCAGCGGCGAGGAGGCACGCCGTGTACTGGCAGCAGGCGTTCCTGCTAACATGGAGAATGGCGAGATAGAAGTCAGTCTGTATGACCAGATCTGGCAGGCAGGTACCATCTTGCTGTCTGAGGTAAGAAGCGTAGGTGTTATGGGCGATGAGCGTACCTATGAGAATCCTGTTGCTCTGCGTGCTGTAACCAGTACGGATGCTATGACAGCCGACTGGGCACATCTTCCTTACGACTTTATGGCTAAGGTTAGTACGGAGATAATAAATAAGGTGAAGGGCGTAAATAGAGTTTGTTACGACATTTCCTCTAAACCGCCTTCGACGATAGAGTGGGAGTAATGAGAGGTTCTCGTACCCCACCATCCTTCGTTAACAAGGTCGTAACATGCTAATAATCAGAAGAATAGAGGAATTTAAACGAAGCTAAAGATGAAATGGTTTGCTTGTCTTACTAATTGGTATTTCTCTAAGAAGGCGTTGCCTTATTGGGGACTGCTGTTCTTGGATTGCCTAATCGTTTTGTTCTCGGGATATGTGGTTTATTTCCTCCATCTCGATGGTTGGTCTTTCCTTGGGGAATTCTGGCCTATGACTGTTAGGCTGCTTTTCCTGCTTCCATTCTTCATCATCTTCTTCAGGGTTTTCCATACCTATTCTGGTATTGTCCGTTTCTCGTCTTTTATCGACTTGCAGCATGTCTTCGTTGCTAATTTCTGTGCAACCGTGACCTCGTATCTGGGTTGTATCTTAGCTGATAAGACAGATTTCCTTAGCATCATTCCTTTTACGCTGTCCGAGTCTGTAGGACTCTTTATCGTGGCATCCATGTTTATGGGGGCTGTGCGTGTGAGTGTGAAATCCCTATACGACCTGTTTCGTCAGGACTCCTTCACCAAGCGTGTGTTCATCTATGGTGTGCATGCCGGTGGTGTAGGTCTGGCCAAGAGTATCCAGAACCAAAATCCCATGCAGTATAAGGTGGTTGGTTTTGTTACCCCTGATGAGTACAAGTATGCAGAATACCTGATGGGTGCCTTGGTGCATCACGATAGTCCCCGACTGATTGGTCACATGAAGGAGCAAGGTGCCGAGATTCTGATGATCAGCCCCTTAGAAGCTGAGCATTTCCGTACCCGTGAGGACTTGATAAACGACCTGATTGCCAATAACATCAAGATTATGATGATGCCGCAGGCTGAGGAATGGGACGGTCAGACAGACTTCCAGCATCAGCACCTGCAGGAGGTGGATATCGAAGACCTGTTGCCTCGCAACAAGATTGAGGTCAATATGGATGCTATCGGTGCGTTGCTCAAGGATAAGGTGATTATGATAACCGGTGCTGCCGGCTCTATCGGTAGCGAGATGGTTAGGCAGATAGCTGTCTATAAGCCTTCTGAGATGGTGCTGATAGATCAGGCCGAAACACCTATGCATGAGGTACGCCTGATGATGCAGCGCATGTTCCCCGATATTAAAGCTGAGACTATCGTGACAAGTATCACTGACCAGAAGCACATGGAGAAACTTTTCTGCAGTCATCGTCCTGATTATGTCTTCCATGCAGCAGCATACAAACATGTACCCATGATGGAGGATAATCCTGGTCAGGCCGTACACAACAACATTTACGGTACGCACGTCATTGCTGACCTGGCTGTTAAGTACGGTACCAAGAAGTTTGTTATGATTTCTACGGATAAGGCTGTAAATCCGACCAATGTAATGGGATGTTCGAAGCGTATCTGTGAGATATATTGCCAATCCCTGAACAAGACAATAGCCGAGGGTTCCTGTCCTATTGCCGTTGCCGAAGGGGTAGAGAAGCCCATCACGCAGTTTGTTACAACGCGCTTCGGCAATGTACTGGGTTCGAACGGTTCTGTTATACCTATCTTCAAGAAGCAAATCCAGAAGGGCGGCCCCGTTACGGTTACGCACCCCGATATTATCCGTTACTTCATGCTGATTCCCGAGGCTTGTAAGCTTGTCCTTGAGGCTGGCACAATGGGTAAGGGAGGTGAGATATTTGTCTTCGACATGGGTAAGCCTGTGCGTATCGCTGACTTGGCCACGCGTATGATTAAACTGTCGGGTGCCAAGAATGTCGAGGTTAAGTTCACAGGTCTGCGCGATGGTGAGAAACTGTACGAGGAGGTGCTGTCTGATATGGAGAGTACCAAACCCACTATCCATCCGAAGATTATGATTGCCTCGGTTCGTGAGTACGATTATGCTACTGTCTGTGCCGACGAGAACCGTCTGATAAAGGCGGCCGAGGATTTCGATGATATGAACATCGTACGTATCATGAAAGAAATTGTTCCGGAGTACAAGAGCAATTGCTCTAAGTACTGTGCGTTGGATAAGTGAAAAAAAAAGCTTGAGAAATTTCTCAAGCCTTTTTTTTTATCACAGCCCATTGGCTTAACTCCTCAAAGGAATTTTGTCTACTCGTTTTTGATGACGTCCGCCTTCAAAATCGGTGGAAAGGAACTCTTCCATGATAGCATCAGCCATCGCATTGTCGATGAAACGTCCTGGCATCACCAGTACGTTGGCATCGTTATGCTGACGGATGAGGTGTGCAATCTCGGGAATCCAGCACAGACCGGCCCTTACACCCTGATGCTTGTTGAGCGTCATACTGATACCCTCTCCGCTGCCACAGATGGCAATGCCCGGGTATACGGCACCCGCCTCGATGGCGGTGCCGAGGGCATGACCAAAGTCGGGGTAGTCACAACTATCTTCGCTATAGGTACCAAAGTCCTTGAACTCCAGCCCTTTGGCTTGCAGGTACTCTTTCACATGCTCTTTGAGAGCGAATCCAGCGTGGTCGCTGGCCAATCCAATCTTCATAAGAGCCTTTTATGCCTGAAGTAATTCCTTAACCTGATTGTAAACGTTCTCTGCTGTGAAGCCCAGTTTCTCGTCCAATACCTTATAGGGAGCTGAGAATCCGAAGCTCTCGAGTCCCCATACACGGCTGCTGGGATGTGCACCTACCAGGAAGCCCTGCAGGTTGACGGGAAGGCCGGCAGTGAGACCGAACACCTTGCTACCTGCGGGAACGATCTGCTGCTGGTATTCTGCTGACTGCTCGCGGAAGACGCCTTCGCTGGGTACACTTACGATGCGCACTTTCACGCCGTCCTTGCGCAGCAGACGGGCACCGGCCACCAGTGTGCTGACCTCTGAACCGTTACCAATCAGGATGACATCGAACTTATCGTCGCTTTCGGCTGTAACGTATGCACCTAACTTGGTACCGTTGTAATCGTTGCCATCGGGAAGGTCCTCGATATTCTGACGGCTCAGGATAAGAGCTGTAGGGGTATTCATATTCTCCAATGCCAACTGCCAGCAAATGGTAGTGTCCTTGCTATCTGCGGGGCGCAGTACCAGCATGGAGTTGCGTCCGCTGTGGTTTCTCAGTTTCTCCATCAAACGGATCTGTGCCTCTTGCTCAACGGGCTCGTGGGTAGGTCCGTCCTCACCAACGCGGAAGGCGTCGTGTGTCCAGATGAACTTCACGGGTAACTCCATCAAAGCAGCCATACGTACGGCAGGCTTCATATAGTCGCTGAAGACGAAGAAGGTACCGCATGCGGCTATCACACCACCATGCAGGGCCATACCGATACAGCAGCAGGCCATTGTCAGCTCGGCAACACCAGCCTGGAAGAATCCACCGGCATAGTTGTCCTTGGTGATGGATGTTGCGCCACCCTTCAGGAAGCCGTCTGTCTTATCTGAGTTGCTGAGGTCGGCAGAACCGACAATCATATTGGGAACCTGCTTAGCCAGAAGGTTCAGGCAGGTGCTTGATGCATTACGTGTGGCATCGTTGGGCTTCTGCTGAATCTCACTCCAGTTAACGGCAGGTGTCTTCTTGGCAAACCAGTCCTTCAGTTGTGCAGCCTTTTCCATATTCTTCTCGGCCCAGTTTTGCTCTTCTTCGTAACGCTTGGCAGCTATAGCCTCCAACTCCTTCTTGCGGGCATCGTACAAAGCCTGTACTTCGGGCCAGATTTCGAATGGGTTGTCGGGATTACCGCCCAGATTCTGGATGGTATTGCGGTAAGCATCGCCACCCAAGGGAGCACCATGTGTGCTGCAGTTGCGCTCGTAGCTGCTACCGTCACCCTTCAGGGCGCCCTTACCCATAATACATTTACCGATAATCAGAGTGGGCTTACCCTTCACTGCCTTAGCCTTCTCTATGGCCTGACGGATCTGGGTAACGTCATTACCGTTAATCTCTATAACTTCCCACTGCAGGGCACGATACTTGGCTGCAGTGTCCTCATTCATAACTGTGCTGGTTTCTGTAGAGAGCTGGATATCGTTCGAGTCATAGAACATAATCAGGTTGTCCAGTGCCAGATTACCTGCAATGCGGGCAGCACCCATACTTATCTCTTCCTGAATGCCACCATCACTGATGTAGGTATAGATGGTCTCCTTCTCGAAGGTTGGGTTACCTGTCTTGGCAGCCAGGAACTTGGCAGCCAGAGCTGCACCTACGGCATAGGCATGTCCCTGCCCCAGAGGGCCTGAACTGTTCTCTATACCGCGCTGATAACATACTTCGGGGTGACCGGGAGTAGGAGAGCCCCACTGACGCAGCTGAGCAATCTCCTCCAGGCTGTATTTGCCAATCAGGGCCAACTGGGCATACAGCATGGGAGCCATGTGTCCGGGATCCAGGAAGAAACGGTCACGCCCCATCCATGTAGGATTCTTGGGGTCGTACTGTAGGTACTCGCTGTACAGCACGTTTATAAAGTCGGCTCCACCCATGGCACCGCCGGGATGGCCACTCTTTGCTTTCTCCACCATAGATGCAGCCAGAACACGTATATTGTCGGCTGCACGGTTCATAGTTTGAATGCTATTCATATTGATGATTTTTATGTGATATATGTTAACTTTCTGCAAAGATACGCATATTCCTTCGACCAGCAAAATTATGGAAGGAAAATATCTTTTTTAAAGGTGCGCAAACCTCTATAACAACTGCCACATTTGGAGGGGAAAATCCAATATGTGGCAGTTGGCACTGTTATTATGAAAAAGGTTTGTTACCAGAAGTAGATGTAGAAGGCTACTGTGAAGCCTAAGATGATGCAGGTGTGGATAATATCCCAATAGTTCCAGCTGGCACGTGTGGCAGCAATCTGCTCGGGAGTAGAGGTGCCAAATACCAAGCCCTGAATCTTCTGCTGATCGGGAGCCTCTGTGAAGAGGGATACGATGATAACTACCAGACAGCAGACAACAAGCATAACACCGCAGAAGAAGAGCCAGTTGAAGTCGTAGAAGACGGCTTTGAACCAGCAGTCGGCAGCATCGGTGACGTTACTATAGTATACCTTGGCACCGAGACGGGTAAGGCCGATGATGATACCGGAAAGCAAGCCCCACTGACCTCCCTTGGCTGTAGCACGCTTCCAGCATATACCCAGCAGGAAGGCTGCGGCAATACCGGGTGCAAGGACAGACTGTACGTCCTGCAAGTAGTTGTATAGTACGTTTCCTACAGAGCGCATGATGGGAATCCAGAGGATGCCGAGGATAACGATGACTACGGTTGCGGTCTGACCAATGCGAACAAGACTCTTCTCAGAGGTCTGTGGCTTCAGACGCTTCCAGAAGTCGATGGTGAACAGCATGGCGGAACTGTTGAACAATGATGCCAGCGAAGACATCAGAGCGGCAAGGATACCGCATACAACCAGTCCTTTTACGCCGGCAGGCAGAATCTTGGCCACGAGGGTGGGGAAGGCTGCATCGGCATTGGGTGTTCCATCGGCCAGCAGGGGCAGGAAACCACCGTCGCCGGCATACTTCTGATGCAGGGCAAAGGCTACCATTCCGGGGATGAGGAACAGGAAGACGGGCAATAACTTCAGATAGGCACCGAAGATAGTACCGCGACGAGCTTCCTTCTCGTCCTTACCGGAGAGTACACGCTGAACGATATACTGGTCTGTACACCAATACCAGAAGCCGATAACGGCTGAACCGATGAGGGCACCCAACCAGGGGTACTGCGGGTCGGTGTTGGAACGCATCAGGTGAATCATAGAGCCTGTAGCACCGTCATAGCTGGGTTTTACATCGCAGAGTTGTAACATCTGGTCCCAACTGCCCAGAGCTTTCATACCCAGGACAAGGATGATGAGAGAGCCCAGCAACAGAATAGGAGTCTGTAGCACTGAGGTATAGAGGACGGACTTCATACCGCCAAAGATAGTGTAAAGGGCGGTAATGAGTACAAGACCGATAGCGGCAATCCAGAAAAAGTCTATGCCCCAGAGTTCCTTTATACCGAATACCTGCTGGAAAACCAGACCACCGGCATATACAGTTACGGCTACCTTGGTGAGCACGTATGAGATGAGCGAGATAACGCTGAGGATGGTACGGCTCTGGGTGTTGTAACGACGCTCCAGAAACTCGGGCATGGTATATACCATAGAGCGGGTATAGAAAGGTACGAAGACCCAACCCAAGATCAGAATCATCCAACCCTGAATCTCCCAGTGTGCCATGGCCATACCTGATGAGGCGCCGGCTCCTGCAAGTCCGATAAGGTGTTCTGATCCGATGTTCGAGGCAAAGATACTTGCACCGATAGCTATCCATGTTGCATCCTTACCGCCGAGGAAATAGTCTGCCGAGTTGTCGTTCTTCTGTGAGACGACCCAAAGAACAATGCCGATTAGCGCACAGCAGAAGACGCCAATGACAATCCAGTCTAATAATGCCATATTATATGTATTGTTAGTTGATAAATGATGTTGTTTTCTTCTTATTAGTAGGTCAAGTTGTACATAATTTGCCTGAAATCGCTTCAAAGGTAATACTTTTTTGCCAAACAATAGGTGAAATAATACTTTTTTTTTGCTTTTTGCCTGCTTTTTAGCGGTTAGTGGCTGTTAACAGCCGTTGGCTATAGAGCATTGAAACTTCGTTTCGAGCCGCCCAAATATTGAAATATCGTAATAACGTTATAACGATATAACGTAATAACGAAAAGCAGCCCCCTCCAATCTCCCATACGATCATTTGTCTGAAAAAAAAGAGCCCTGGACTTTCTGTCCAAGGCTCCAATACATTATATGAAATAATAATGTGCTTTAGCAGAGCTTGCGAGAGCCGTCGCCAATAACCACGTCGATAACGATGGGTTTCTTGCCGTACTTCTCCTGGAACTTATCTACCACAACCTTCTTGAAGCTGGGTGCCAGTTCGTTGGCTACCAAGTTGATGGTGCAGCCACCGAATCCACCGCCCATGATGCGGCTACCGGTAACACCAAGTTCCTTGGCAATATCGTTCAGGAAGTCGAGCTCCTCGCAACTTACTTCATACTCCTTGCTCAGGCCATAGTGTGTCTCGTACATCATCTTACCTACGGTCTCGTAGTCGTCGTTCTGCAGAGCATCGCATACTGCCAGCACGCGAACAACCTCGCCAATGACGTAACGTGCACGCTTGTACTCGTCACCGGTAATCTTACCCTTCACCTCGTCTAGCATCTCCATGGTAGCATCACGCAGGCTCTTCACCTCGGGGTGAAGCTCGCTGATGATTTCTGCTACATGCTCGCACTGCAGACGGCGCTCGTTGTACGGAGAACCCTTCAGTTCGTGCTTAACACAACTGTTGACAAGGATGAGCTGGTAGCCCTTGGGATTCCAGGGGAAGTACTCGTACTCGCCGCTGCGGCAGTCGAGACGAAGCAGTGAACCTTTCTTGCCCAGTACACTGATGGCCTGGTCCATGATACCGCAGTTTACACCGACATACTTGTGCTCGGTGCGCTGACCTACCTTTGCCAACTCCATCTTCTCGATCTTGTTATCGCCCCAGATGTCGTTCAGGGCGAATGCGTATGTGCTCTCCAAAGCAGCGCTTGAAGACATACCTGCACCCAGAGGAACATCGCCGGCGAAGGCTGTATTGAATCCTTCAACTGGTACGCCCAATGCCATCATCTCGCGGCATACACCGAAGATGTAGCGTGCCCAAGATGCCTTGGGGCCCTTCTCGTCATCGAGAGAGAACTCTGTGTAGTCCTTCAGGTCGATAGCATAAGCGCGTACATTACGAGTGCCGTTGGGCTTAATCTCGGCAATGATACCCTGCTCTACAGCACCGGGAAAAACAAAACCGTTGTTATAATCTGTGTGTTCACCAATCAGGTTGATACGACCGGGTGAAGCGTATACCGAGCCAGTAGTTCCATCAAAATGCTTAACGAAACGACTTCTTACATCATCAATTGTCAATCTCATAGTGTTGTGGCCCCTCTCTTATCCCTTTGTGGGGGAAGACCGGTCAGGGGCAATGGGTCTGATATTAATAATGGATAGGAATTAATCTACGGGGATATCCTTGTTGACATTCTTTGAGCCGATAAGGCTGAAGAAAAGGATATATGCCACCATGGCTACGATGAGCCAGTAGCTGGTGATAGTGTCGCTGGCCTTTGCGATGACATCCTGCAACCAAGGCATCAGACCACCGCCCACAACCATCATCATGAAGACGCCGGAAGCAGCCTCGGTGTACTTGCCCAGTCCTTCGACTGCGAGGTTGAAGATTCCACCCCACATAACAGATGTACAGAGACCGCAAGCAGCCAGGAAGAACACCTTAACGGGAACTTCGTGACCCTTGAAGGCCATAGTTGTACTCTCGGGCAGGAAGATGGCAGCCAACAGCAGGCAGAGAGCAACGCTTGAAACGAAGGTCATTTGTGCTCTGGTGCTTACCTTACCGCTGATGAATGTAGAACTGAAACGACCGATGAGCATCATGAACCAATAGCTGGCAGCTAATGTGCCACCGATGGCTGCAGAGCCCTCGAAGCCCATATTGGTAACGTAGAAGTTCAGGTGCATAGGAATACCAATCTCGATACCTACATAGAAGAAGATAGCGATAACACCAAGAACAAGATGACGGAAGCGCAGAGCACCCTTTATAGAATCCATCAAAGAACCGCTGTCGCCGAAGTTGGGCTCGGGAATGGTAACGAAGTAGATGATACAGAAGGAGATTGCAAATACTGCCATACCAATGAACAGCAGAGGAGATACATCGCTCATACTGGTGTTTTCTGTTACAGTACCTACGAGTACGCCAGCAAGCAATGGAGTCAGTGTAGCGGTCAGAGAGTTCAGCGTACCACCAATCTGGATAAGCTGGTTACCCTTGTTACCACCACCACCAAGCATGTTCAACATGGGGTTCACAACAGTGTTCAGCATACATACGCAGAAACCGCAGACCAGAGCACCGAGGAGGTAAATGTAAAGGTTCAGGGCAATCTGAGTCTCTCCGATAGTGTTTACATAGATATCATCGCCATAGATACTGGAGCAGTACTGAAGGGCGAGACCAATGATACCAACAATAAGGGCAGCAAGAGCGGTCTTCTTGTAGCCAATCTTCTTCAAAAGCAAACCTGATGGGATACCCATGAACAGATAGGCCGTGAAGTTCATAAGGTTACCCCATGAAGCGGCGAAGTCATACTTGAAGCCCCAGATGTTGCCGAAGGGTGCTCCCATGTTGGTTACGAAGCTGATCATCGCAAAGATGAAACACATCGTGATAATAGCAATAATGTTGCTATTTGATTTTGTTTGAGTCATAATAGTTTTTTGATTTATTTATAAATGAATAATTTGTTTCCTTCTCTGGAATGACTTCTTAGTCCTCGACACTGAATTTGTAAACAGTCTTCTGCTTGTACACTTCTCCGGGAAGCAGGATGCAACTGGGGAAGTAAGCATGGTTGGGGCTATCGGGGAAGTGCTGTGCCTCGAAACAGAGTGCACTGTACTTACCGAATGTTGCTCCGCCATTGCCGGCAAAGCCGCTGTGCCAGTTGCTGCTGTAGAACTGGACACCTGGCTCGGTGGTCCACATCTCCAGACAACGGCCGCTATTGGGCTCTACGCATTTGACAGCATAAGAGAGCTCGCCCGGCTCACGCTTGTTCAGTACATAGCAGTGGTCGTAACCCGTTCCGTTCTTGATTTGCTCGTCGTCGGCAGCGATGCGTTCGCCAACGGTATGAGGCTCGCGGAAGTCGAAGGGTGTGCCTGCCACCTTCAGTATCTCGCCCGTGGGGATGCTTGTCTCATCAATGGGCAGATAGAAGTCGGCATTTATCTGTAAAATGTTGTTTAAAGCTTCGGGGGTTGGGTTGGCAATACCTGCCAGTGAGAAAAATCCGTGGCTGGTCATGTTGACGACTGTCTTCTTGTTGGTGGTGCCACGGTAATCAATAATCAGTTCGTTATCCTCGCTGAGGCTGTACTTGACAGCCATCTTCAATTCGCCGGGGAAACCTTCCTCGTAATAAGCAGAAACGTATCGGAGAACCAGTTCGCTATCGTTAATCTGTTCTGCATCCCAAACACGTGCATGGAAACCAGTGGGACCTCCATGCAGATGATTAGGTCCATTGTTGACAGCAAGATTGTATTCCTTACCGTTCATAACAAACTTACCCTTGCAGATACGGTTGCCATAACGTCCAATCAAGGTGCTAAGAAATGGCTCGGGGCTATTGATAACACTCTTGATACTGTCATGTCCTTGTATAATATTGGCCATCTTGCCTTCCTTATCTGGAACCATGATGGCCACTAAAGCACCACCGTAATTGGTAATGCAAACTTCTATTCCGTTGCTGTTGGTCAAAGTGTACAAGTCAGTTTGCTTGCCCTGAACAACAGCCTGGAAGTTGTCTCTCTTTAATCCGGAAATTAGTTCTTTGTCCATTGGTTTTGAAAAGTTTTATTGTTAAATCTATATGCAAATCTACAAAGAATTTATCAAAAAACAAAACCTACGGACAAAAATAAGATTCATTAACAATGAAAAATCATGAAAGTATGTTATTTAACATGTCGGCAACAATAAATGTACTGCCTCCGATGAATATAATGTCTTCTTTTCCTGCATTTTCCATAGCTGCGCTATATGCTGTTGCAACATTTGCATGGCGAGTTCCGTGCAGATGGTGTTTCCGGGCTATCTCGGCAAACTCTTCCACGGGCATGGCCCTCTGTACGGATGCCTGTGTGAAATAATAGACGGCATCCTTAGGGAGCATGGACAGAACGGTATTCACATCCTTGTCGTTGACCATACCTATTATTATATGTAGACGTCGGTGCGGTGTTTCCTGAAGATGGCGTGTGATGTATTGCATGCCACCCACATTGTGACCTGTGTCGCAAACGGTAAGGGGCTGCCGGCTGATAATCTGCCATCTGCCCATGAGACCCGTGAGCTCGCAGACATGGCTCATGCCATTGCTGACGGATGCAGAACAGATTCCATACCCATTCTTGTTGAGTACATCCACTGCTGCCAGAATAGTGCGGGTGTTCTTCTCCTGACAGTATCCGCCAAGTTCACCCTGTAACGTGCCGTACGTCTTGGTCTGGTAGGTGTAGCCATGGGTAGGGGAGAATTCGAAGCTAAGAAGTTCGCCTTCTTTCTCGGCAAAGACAAGTTGTGTACCTACCTTTGTGGCTTCCTCCTCGAATACCGCCTTCACATCAACTTCGCCAGCTTCGCCAATTACGGCAGGAACGCCGGACTTTATTATTCCTGCTTTCTCGTAGGCAATTTTGGGAAGCGTGTTGCCAAGAAACTGTATATGGTCGAAACTGATGTTGGTGATGATGGAGAGGTCAGGCTGTATGATGTTGGTGCAGTCGAGACGGCCGCCCAAGCCTACCTCAATAACAGCCACGTCGACCTTTTCTTCTGCAAAATACTGGAAAGCCAGGGCGGTGGCCAGTTCGAAGAAGGAAAATCCTCCCTCCGACTGTTCCCAAAGCGGGGAGTCTTTAATTTCTTCTACGAAGTCAATGACTCTTTGTTCGGGTATCATCTCACCATTGACGCGGATGCGTTCGCGGAAATCCATCAGATGGGGACTGGTGTAGAGTCCTACACGGTAACCCTGCGACTGGAGAATAGCAGCCAGTGTGTGGCTGGTACTGCCCTTGCCGTTGGTGCCACCCACGTGGATGGTACGATAGTTACGATGAGGATGGGCGAAGTGGTCGTCCAACAGATGGGTATTACTCAGCCCTTCCTTATACGCTCCCGCCCCGATATTCTGAAATAACGGGGCGGCAGTAAACAGGTATGTCGTTGCTTCCTGATAGGTCATTCAAACATCTTTTTAAATCTCCTGAAGAAACTTTCTTTCTCGTCGGCTTTGGGTTTCATGTTCTCGCTCTCGCGTATCTTCTCGAACATCTCCTTCTCTTCCTTGCTCAGATTGCGAGGAACGTATACACCGATGTTTACAATCAGGTCTCCATAACCATAGCCATAACCTGATACGGCAGGCAGACCCTTTCCGCGCAGACGCATAACCTTTCCGGGCTGTGTGCCTGCCTCGATCTTTATCTTAACCTTACCATCGAGTGTGGGGATCTCTGCAGAGCCGCCGAGAACAGCAGTGGGAACATCGAGCAGCAGGTTGTATTCAAGGTTCTGACCGTTGCGATGCAACTCCTTGTGTGGCTCGACTTCGATGAAGACCTGAATGTCTCCGGGTACACCATTCTGCTTTCCTGCATGTCCCTTGCCGCTTGCTGTAACGACCATGCCGTCGTCTACACCAGCCGGAATGGCTACCTCGATAATCTCCTCGCCGTTTACGACTCCCTCGCCATTACACTTGGTACATTTGTTCTTGATGATACTGCCTGTTCCGTTACAAGTGGGACAGACGGTCTGTGTCTGCATACGGCCGAACATGGAGTTGATGGTCTTATAGACATTTCCTGTACCCTTACACTGCGAACAGGTTTCTTTCTTGCCATCGGCACTTCCAGATCCGTTACAAGCGGTACACGTGACGTGCTTACGGACCTTGAACTTCTTGGTAACACCGGTAGCAACCTCCTCGAGTGTCAGACGAACCTTCAAACGAAGGTCGGCGCCCTTGTATGTCTTGCGGCCACCGCCGCCTCCTCCGAAACCACCAAATCCACTGAAGCCCTCAAAGCCTTCGAAACCTCCGAATCCGCCGCGGCCTCCGAAGATGTCGCCAAACATAGAGAATATATCATCCATGTTCATGCTGGCTCCTCCACCGAAACCACCTTGTCCGCCTAATCCGGCAAATCCGAACTGGTCATACTTCTGTCGTTTCTGTGGGTCGCGCAGAACATCATAAGCTTCCGCAGCCTCCTTGAATTTCTCTTCGGCCTCCTTGTCACCCGGATTGCGGTCGGGGTGATACTTGATGGCCATCTTCTTGTATGCGGATTTTATTTCTGCGTCAGTAGCGTTTTTCGATACGCCAAGGACCTCGTAATAATCTCTTTTATCTGCCATAAAGATTCTTTTTAAATCCCCTCTATCGGGAGAATATAATCTCTAATCTCTAATCCCTAATCTCTAATCCCTAATCTGTAATTAAAGCCCAACCACAACTTGAGCGTGACGGATTACTTTGTCGTTCAACTTGTAGCCGGTAAGCGTGCAGTCCATAACCTTGCCCTTGAGTTCCTCGACGGGGGCAGGCAACTGTGCAATGGCTTCGTGAACATCTACGTCGAAGTCGGCATCCTTTGTTTCTATAACGCTAACTCCTTGCTTGCCAAGGATGTCCATGAATTTCTTGTAGATAAGCTCCACGCCCTCGAGGACAGCTGCCACATTGTCGGCATTCTGCATGTTCTTGAGTGCACGCTCCAGGTCGTCTATGACGGGAAGGATGGATATGATGGTCTTCTCTCCGCCGTTCAGGATAAGTTCGGTCTTTTCCTTAAGAGTGCGTTTGCGGTAGTTGTCGAATTCTGCAATCTTACGGAGCAACTTGTCGTTAAGTTCCTCTATCTCTTTCTTGGCAGCATCTAACTGCTCTTCAATAGAAAGTTCCTTCTCTGTCTCCTGACCAACCTCTTTCTCAGTATCTGTTTCTGTCTGAGCATTGACAGTCTCTTGAGTTTCCTGCTGCTCTTTTTGTTCCTCGTTCTTCAATTCTTCGCTCATTTTTGTATGTATTAATTCTGACAAATGCTTTACAAAAAGTGTGCCAATCACTTGCTTGTCAGTTTATAAAGTATACATTTTCTCTTTCAGTTCCTTTATGGATTCGCTGCTGATATACTCGTCGTAATCCATCAGTTTGTCTATTATGCCGTTTGGCGTCAGTTCGATGATACGAGTGGCAACGGTCTGGATGAATTCGTGGTCGTGGCTGCTGAAGAGGATGTTACCCTTAAAGAGCTTCAGGTTGTTGTTGAAAGCCTGGATACTTTCCAGGTCGAGATGGTTGGTGGGGGTGTCGAGGATTAGACAGTTGGCATTCTTGAGCTGCATGCGTGCAATCATACAACGCATCTTCTCGCCTCCGGAGAGTACGTTTACCTTCTTCAGAACCTCTTCGCCGCTGAAAAGCATGCGACCCAGGAACTGCTTGAAGTACACTTCGTTTCCCTCACCAAACTGTCCCAGCCAGTCTACCAGATTCAATTCACTCTGGAAGAACTCGGTATTGTCGACAGGCAGGTAGGCTGTGGTAATGGTGACACCCCAGTTGAAGGTTCCGGCCTGAGCCTCACGGTTACCGTTGATAATCTCGAACAGAGCAGTCATGGCACGTGGGTCATGGCTGAGGAATACCACCTTGTCGCCTTTCTCAACGGTAAAGCTGACGTTGTCGAAGAGTACGGTTCCGTCGTCCATGGTAGCCTTCAATCCCTCAACTTCGAGTATCTGATTACCTGGCTCACGATCCATCTGGAAGATAATACCGGGATACTTTCTGGTGGAAGGCCTGATTTCTTCTACATTCAGTTTCTCGAGCATCTTCTTGCGGCTGGTAGTCTGCTTACTCTTTGCCACATTGGCAGAGAAACGGCGAATAAACTCTTCCAGTTCTTTTCTCTTCTCTTCGGCCTTGGCCTTCTGGTTCTGTGCCTGACGCAGGGCTAACTGGCTACTCTGATACCAGAAGCTATAGTTTCCGGCAAACATAGTCACTTTGCCGAAGTCGATATCTACGGTGTGGGTACAAACGCAGTCGAGGAAGTGACGGTCGTGACTTACGACGAGAACGGTATGCTCGAATTCACTCAGATACTGCTCCAGCCACTGAACGGTGTCGAGGTCCAGGTCGTTGGTGGGCTCGTCGAGCAGCAGGTTGTCGGGATTGCCGAAGAGGGCCTTGGCCAGCATGACACGCACCTTTTCCTTACCAGAAAGTTCGCCCATCAGTTGATGATGCTTTTCTTCCTTGATGCCCAAGCCGGAGAGAAGGGCAGAGGCATCGCTCTCGGCAGTATAGCCTCCCATCTCGGCAAATTTATCTTCGAGTTCTGCTACGCGGATACCGTCTTCGTCCGTAAAGTCGGACTTAGAATAAAGACTCTCGCGTTCCTTCATCACTTCCCACATGGTGGTGTGACCCATCAATACAGTATTTAGAACGGTTTCCTGATCATATTGGAAGTGGTCCTGACTAAGTACGCTCAGACGTTCACCCGGACCTAATTCAACGGTTCCCTTTGTGGGTTCCAACTCACCGCTAATGGCTCGGAGCAATGTGGACTTTCCTGCTCCATTCGCACCAATAATACCATAGATGTTACCACTGGTGAACTTCATATTCACATCCTTATAGAGGACTCTTTTGCCGAACTGTACGGCAATGTTCGATAATGTAATCATATATTTTCTGTGTTCTTTTTTATCTGATTCGGATGATATCGCCCGGTTTGATCTCGTGCGATGGATCAAATTGGTTGAGTTTGTAAAGACTCTTCAGTCGAATACCGTAAAGTTGTGAGATGTCGAATAGACTCTGGTTGTGCTCGACGATATGTATGGGATTCTTCTTGAATTGCTTGCTTGCACATTTCTGTTTCTTCTTCAGGTAAATCAGGTCGCCTTGGGTGGGAGCGTAATCACGTGGAAGATCATTATACTGGTAGAGTTTCTTCAGACTGACGCCGGTTTCCTTGCTTATGGTAGCCATGTCATCGCCTATCTCCACGATGATGAAGTAGTTCTTGTTGTGCGAATAGACGGTGTGTCTCTGGAAGAATGAACTTTGTGCGTTGCTAACCGGAATGATGGGAGCTTTTTTCTCTTGTTGGAACTTCCCGCTGTCAAACTGGTCCAGATTGTACATCTCGATGATTCTAATCAGGGCATCAGCGTAAGTGGGGGATGTGGCATATCCTGCAGCTTTGAGTCCTCTGGCCCATCCTCTGTAGTCGGTAATCTTCAACTGGAAGAGGCTCTGGTAGCGTCTTCCTTGCAGAAACTTGGAATGGTCCTCGTAGCTTTCCCTTGCATTTCTGTATTTACGGAACTTCTCGTTGGGCGCATCGTCGTTCTTTAGAACATATGGTCCAGTCCAGTTTCCGCTTACCTTAATGCCGAAGTGGTTGTTGGCCTTGGTGGCTAAGCTACTGCGCCCAGCTCCGCTCTCGAGGAGTCCCTGTGCCAATGTAATACTGGCAGGTATGTGGTACCTGTGCATTTGCTCTATGGCAATGCCTTTGTATTGGTCTATGTATGACCAGTAGGCCTGGTTTGTTCTTTGAGCAAAAATGCTTAAATGCAAGAACAAGAGTAGCGTAAATAAAGAGGATAGTCTTGATTTCATCTCCAGTTTTTCAATTTCGGGCACAAAATTAGCTAAAAATTACCGCTTTATGAAGAAAACTCATATATTTGTGCTGAAAATGTGACGTAAAAGATGAAAGAGTACACAATTCAGAGCATAGTGCGTGTTTACGGTTGGGAAGAATTGACGCCGGAAGACCGTAATCTGATTGAGGCTGCAAAAAATGCAACCGACGGAAGTTATGCACCTTATTCGGGTTTCTGTGTTGGTGCAGCTGCCCTTCTGAAAGATGGAACTGTCGTTATTGGTAGCAACCAGGAAAACGTTGCCTACCCATCGGGCCTGTGTGCTGAGCGTACAACCTTGTTTGCGGCTAATGCTCAGTATCCCGATCAACCCGTCCTGTCGTTGGCAATAGCCGCCAGAAACAAGGAAGGATTCCTGTCACAACCCATCACTCCATGTGGTGCATGTCGTCAGGTGATATCGGGTGTCGAACAAAGGTATAACCAACCCATCCGTATTTTGTTGTACGGAACAGAGGGCACTCATATTATAGACAATATTGATGCATTGCTTCCCCTTCAGTTCGGGGATTCGTATCTGGGCAGATAGCTGTTCCTTCAGAAGGAATTACTTGATATACATCCTGATAATCTTGTGTTCTGCATTGAGCAGGGCTGATACCTGATAGGATTTTGTTCCGGGTTGATTGGTGTCAGAACGCGAGATAATCTCCTGCAGAGGGAATTCTACGGCATAACCGGTTGTCCCGTCGGAAATAGTCTGTTTACGAACTGTCAGCTCGCCTCCTATAGTGTAATGCAGGCCCATAACATCTGCTGCCATTTTGTTCTTGGCAAAAGCAATAATCTGTTCTGGAGTGGCATCTTGTGTTCCGCAGAAATTCTCCATCTTTTCCGGTATTGCCTCCGAGATGAGTGCAGCATCTTGCTTACTCATAGCAACGGTGAAGAAGTTCTCAAGGGAGCTGCGTATGAAGGCCTTGTCCTGAGCTGTTATCTTCATTAATCCTAATTCATTTTTTTTCTGGGAAGCTTCTTCGGCATATTTGCCGTTGGGGTGCATGCCGAGGTAGTTGACGATGGCCTCTTCTGTGTCTTTTTTCTTAGCTTCGTTCCAGTCGATGGAGTCTATCATGTCCTCGCATGTCTGAATCCGTTTGGAATATGGATGTGCAGTCATGAACTTTTCAATCTCCGAACGACTGATGTTCTGTGTCATCTTGTCCCACTCCTCGGTCTCGTCCAATAAAACGTTAAGGCGTTCCTTTACATCCTTGTAGTGCTTGCTCTTAGGGTATTTGGCCAGGAAGTCATTGTAGTATTCGGGATTGGAGGTATTCTCGAGCATTGTGAACTCTCTTTCCTCCCGGTCTATGTCATTCTTGTAGTCGAGATAATACAATCCGCCAATAATCAGCAATAGGGCAGTAGCAAAGAATACCGAGAAGATAAGGGGCTTGTTTTTCTTCTTTTCCGGTTTCTTGGTGTTTTCTGCTGTAGCTCCGTTCTCCTGTTCTTCTTGCCCGATGGGTTCATCTGTAACAATAGAAAGGCTGGTGCCACAGTAGGGACATTTATCTTGTGTGTTAAGACAATATTCATTACAATTTGGGCATTGTTTCAGATTGTCTGCAATATTGATTCCACAATGTGGGCATGTGCCTGCCATAGTAGACACTCTTTCGCCACACTCAGGACATTTAATCATACTCATATCGATATGTATTTTAATTATGTTTTTTTTATTCTTAGTCTGATAATATGTCGGGTATCCTTATCCACCCTGTATCTGTTGTCTGACCTGTGTCCGACTACCCAAATGATATCCTCTCCACATAAAGCCAGAAGTTGATTCTTTTTTTCAAACCTTGTTGCTTTAATGCCTGTTAGATAATCACTTATGAGTTTCTTTCCTTCCATTCCAAAGGGGATAAACCAGTCGCCTTTCTTTGCTGTTCTGTAGGTGATGGGCGCCACGATTTTGTCACTGTCGAAATATGCCAGATCAGGTCCTGTCTCAGTGATGGAGTCCACCTGTTCCTGTATAATCTGCGGGCCTGACACTTTCTCTTTCTTCTCTTGAAGGATAAGTCTATCCCTGTCCTTTAGAAGCCTGTATGCCTTGCTTTCCCAGATTTTTCCGGATGTGCTCTCCAGCGATTCTGCAATCTCACGATGCTGTGAGGTTGTAAATCCTTTGTCTTTTAGCCATTCATAAATCAGGACATCTGTGTTCTCGCATTCTTGTAGTTGTGGGATGCTTACTTCTGTATCATTGTGTTTGACCCGATTCAATTCTTCCTCAACCTTCTTTTCATAAAATGGCAAACTTGACATCAGAATAGAACAGGTCTCAGAAAGTGTATTGACTATGCTGGGATTTATTTCTGCCATTTGCGGTAGGATGTCTAGTCGGACCTTATTTCTGGTGGCCTCTCTTTCCAGATTGGTGCTATCGGTTACGAAATCCTGTTTTATTTCGTTCAGATAGGCGAGAATCTCATCCCTAGTAACGCAGAGTAGGGGACGGGCAATTTGGTTGCGTATAGGGTACATGCCAGCAAGGCCGCGTATTCCTGTGCCCCTTATAAGGTTCAGCAGAAGTGTTTCTGCCTGGTCATTCCTGTGATGGGCCACGGCAATGCTTTGTGCGTTGTTGTCGGTCAGGACATCGTAGAACCAGTTGTATCTTAGGTCTCTGGCTGCCATCTCGATACTGACATTATTCCGGGCAGCATATTCTTTTGTATTGAAATGCTTGATAAGGAGAGGAATATTGTTTTTTCTGCACAGTTCGGAGACAAATCTTTCGTCTCTGTCGGATTCTTCCTGTCGAAGGTGAAAGTTGCAGTGAAGAGCCTGGACCTGATAGCCCAGACTCTTTAGGATTAACAGAAGAGCGACAGAATCTGCCCCTCCACTTACCCCAACCAGAATCAGTCCGTCCTGACTGAATATCTGGTTTGTCTGTATATACTTCCTTACTTTCTCTTTCACTTCATCTTGTCAATAATGCCTGATGCCAGGGTGTCGCCCAAGTCTACAGCCTTTTGCAAGTATTTCTTTGCCGACATCTTGTCTCCCTTTTGGTTGTAGCAGACACCTATAATACGATAGGGATCGGGGAACTTGTCGTCTATGGCAATAGCTTTTTTCCCGTATTCTATGGCATCGTCCAGTTGTCCCACCCTAAAGTTCAGTGCAGCTGCCTCGGCACAATACAACGGCTCGCGTGGTGCCAGACTTATTGATTTCTCGATGTCTTGGAGTGCCTGGGGGTACATCCTGCATTTTACTGCCAACTGTTCTCTTTCGTAGTAGAAGTTGGCATTCAGGTTGCCACCGGTCAGACGTTCGTAGTCATTCAGGCCAATAACAGCGTCTTTGTTCTTTCCTGCCTTGGCCAAGGTATTGGCCCTTATCAGAATGGTATTGGCCGCAGCTGCAGGATAAGGTTTACTATAGCAGGCAAGTGCGCTGTCGAGTAATTCCAATACCCCTTCTTCTTTGTTCTGAACCATCAAGCATTGTGCGGCACTCATGAACATGTCTGCTGAACGCAAGTTGGTCTTCGTCAGAGAAAGGAATTTCTCTTGTGCCTCATCGTAGCGTTTTAAAGCAAACAGGCAATTTGCTTCTTGTTGGATGTAAATGGGCAACGGATTGCTTTCATAAGCATTCTTTGTTTCTGTTAATGCTTTCTCCATATCCCAGTCGTTATATTTGCTGTATGCATTGCTCAGGTTCAGCGAATATATGGCTTTTGCTTTCGAATAATACACTTCATCTTTATTGATTCCGTCGGTACTCAGTGCATCTTGATATATTTTGTCTGCTTCGGCAAACTTATCCATTCCGATATAGCTTTCTGCTTTCAACACTCTTCCGGAGGTGTTCTGAGGGTATTTGTGGACGAACTTGTCTACGCTGGCCATGTATGTCATGCTGTCTTTTCTATCCAACAGGTACAGATAGGTAAGGGCATCTTCCTCTGTCTCGGGCAGTGCTTTTGCGATGAAGATAGCTTTCAGGTCGTTGTTGCCTGCATCCATGGGTTTAATCCTAAGGTCGGTAATGAATTTGGCATCGATAATGTAAGCATTGTTGCCTTCCTTAGCTGCCAGTTGCAGCAAGCCAATCATTTCTCCGTTCTCGTTTAATACGGCACTGTTTTTCTGTCTTTCGTTAGCCGGACTGCTTATGGTATAGTAATTATAGTCTTGCTTAAATGTTTCTGCCTTTGTTACCGTATCTTCTGTGCAAAGTGCATTCTTTCCGGCTTTTACGTTGGGAAGAATATAGACAATGCTCTTCTCGGTTGCTGCTGCCGGAGCAGGGTTAAGAAATGTAATCTTTCCCTTTGTGAGTTCAATCTGCAGTTTTGCCACATTGTACATGGCATTGGCTCCTGAGACCTCCTTAACGGGATATTCTTTGCCACTTGCATCAACCACAACAGCACGAGTGGCATGCTTCAGCGCGTCGTATTCAGTCAGGACGGTACCTCTCTCGTCAGAAAAGACGCCCTGTGTTTCTCTCATTTCTCCGTTCTTGCTATATACCATTACGGCCACCTGTGCCCCCCTGACTTTCTTGAGCCATTTGGGGGACTGTGCCTGCATCGGTACTACATATAATAATGTATATAGAAGTATAATCAGATATTTCTTCATTGTTTCAATAGTTGTTTTGCATTCAAAATGGCGGCTTCCGAAACCTCATTGCCGCTCAGCATATGGGCAATTTCCGTAACCCTTTCTTCTTGTGTCAGTTCGCGTATATGACTGAATGTCTGTTCTTCAGTATCTTCCTTGAAAACCCAATAATGTGTTGTACCGCACGATGCAATCTGGGGTAGGTGAGTAATGGTAATTACCTGATGTTGGTTATCCTTCGTCATCTCCTTCATCAGGTTTGCCATCGATGAGGCTACCTTCCCGCTCACACCGGTGTCTATCTCGTCAAATATGATGGTAGGAAGATTCTCCTTCCTGCTGGTGATGGCTTTTAATGCGAGCATCAGTCGGGCTATCTCACCACCACTGGCCACTTCCGATATGGCTCTCAGGGCTACATTCTTGTTGGCCGAGAAGAAGAAGGTAACCTGGTCGGATCCATCTTCTGTCAATTGGCTGTTCTTTTCAATCCTTACCTCGAACTGGTTATTGGGAATGTCCAACTGTGTCAGCATCTGGCTAATGGAGGCTTCAACTTCTTTGGCCGCAGCCTTTCTGCTCTTGCTCAACAGTTCAGCCAGAGTTGTTGTCTTGGTTAACTTCTCCTGTACCTCTTTCTCCAATTCGTTGATTCTGTCTTCGCCGTTACCGATGATGTCTAGTTTCTGTCTAACATCCAACATAAAGGCTTCCAGTTCGGCAGCCGACTTTACATCATGCTTCTTTTCCAGGGTGTAAATTTGGTCGAGACGGTTGTTTATCTCTTCCAACCGATTGGGATTATATTCTACTCTCTCGGCTAAATCGCTCAACTCGGCGCTTATGTCTTTCAGTTCGATAAGAGCACTCTCTATTCGTTCGGCATATTCCTCTACTGCTGGATATACGCGGGTGAGGGATTGGATGCCTTGGCTGATATGCTTCAGCAATTCTATTACGCCCCCCTGTTCGCTATCGTTGCTGAATTGGGAGTCAGCCTTATACAGGACGCTTTTTATTTCCTCGGCATGGCTTAACTCGTTCTGTTCCTCTTCCAGTTCCTCATCCTCGCCAGCCTTTGGATTCAGTTCCTCAAGCTGTTCCAGTTGAAAGCGAAGATAATCTTCTTCGGCCTTAGACTGTGCCAGTATTTCCTTTGCGTGCTTCAACTCCAGTTCGGTTTGTTTGTACGAAGCATAGCAGGTGCGATAATCCTGAAGTTGCTTGTTGTTCTGTGCCATGACATCCAGGATGTGCAGCTGGAAATCTTCCTTTGCGATAAGCAGGTTCTGATGCTGCGAGTGAATGTCGATGAGTTGATAGCCCAGTTCTTTCAGGAATGTCAGATTGGCAGGAGTGTCATTTACAAAGGCGCGGCTTTTACCACTTGTGGTAAATTCGCGGCGGATGATGCATTCCTGCTCGTCAAAATCTGTATCGTTTTCTTCGAAAAGAGATTTCAGTTGGTAGCCCTCTATGCCAAAGGTAGCTTCTATCGTGCATTTTTCGGCACCGGGCATAATGCTTTTGGAGTCTGCTCTTTGACCTAACAGGTAGTTTATGGCTCCCAGCATGATGGACTTTCCGGCACCTGTTTCACCTGTGATGACAGAGAAACCCGACTGAAAATCAATATCCAACTCCTTGATGAGAGCGAAATTCTTGATATAAAGATGCTTAAGCATAAAGTCTTACTTCTTTATTTTCTGCCATTCCTGATCTTGTGAGGCATCTATGGCAAAGAGTACATCGTAAGCTTTGTTTTTCTCTTCGGTAGTACCTTTTCCTGAATAGATGTTGACCAACTCGTTCCGTTTGTATTCGGTAAAAAGCTGGGCAACACGATTCATGTTCTTGGCTTTGTGTGCCTGAAGCAGCAATTCCAGCCCTTCTGTGATGGCAGCTCTGGCAGTGTCAGGATTATCAGCCATTCTGTCTAATCCCTTGCGGTGATATAGGTACTGAAAATCACGCATACATTCCATTGAGCCGTCCAGATAATCGTTCAGCAGCCCGAATCGGTTTCCGGCATCACTGAAGGCTTTCCAGCCGGGGAAGTCCAGATTCTGACCTGCCGATACAATGTTCTCGGCTGTCTGAAAACAGGAAGTTCCACCCTTGGGTGACATGGTGTCGAGGTCCATACCAATAATCATATAGGCATAATAGGCCAGCAATGCTACCAGATTGTTGTCTACTTGATTCTCCTGATACTCCAACTGGTCGAATTCCGAGAACCTGAACACAAATTCCTTGTCGTTTACCGAATAGCATACTGTGTTGTAGTTGCTGTTAAAAACAGGGCGGTTGCTCGACATCAGCAATGTACACTTGAAAGAATTCTCGTTAACGTTATATTCGTTGACCGTGATATTGAAGTTGCACTGAATCTTTTCGTTCTCACGGAAAGCGATTTCCGTCCATTTATGGTTATTCAGAAAATCCTGAATGGTAGTCTGAAGTTTTGGGAAAATATCCGTTTTGGTGTTTTCTATCTGAGAGTAGTTGATGTTTACCCTTGCATTCAACTCTTGTGCATTAAGCCGGATGCCAGCAAGAGCCGAAACGATGAAAACAAGAAAAATGCAAACGTTCCTCATTTTATGATTGATACCAGTTTGTTTACAATATCCTTGGCTACCTCTCTTTTTGACTTCAACGGGAAGCGGGTCTCACCGTCTTTGTCTATGAGTGTTACTTTGTTCGTGTCGTGCTGGAATCCTGCACCGTCATCTTGCAGACTGTTCAGGACGATAAAGTCCAGATTCTTCTTCTGCAGTTTTTCCTTGGCGTGATTCTCTTCGTCGAATGTTTCTAATGCGAAGCCTACCATTACCTGACTCAGCTTCTTCATTTGTCCCAAGGCTTGAGCAATGTCCTTCGTCGGCATTAGTTCCAAAGTCAGCTTGTTGCCCTCACGCTTTATTTTGTTGTCTGCCACATTGGTGGGTGTAAAGTCGGCCACAGCTGCACAAAGGATGGCTGCATCGGTGTTAGGAAAAACGGCGGTAGCAGCCTGGTACATCTCAGCCGCACTTTCTACATCAGTTCTTTTAATATTGGGATGGCTGGTCTTTATGTCAACGGGACCGCATATCAGTTCGACCTCTGCACCACGTTCAGCACATTCCTCGGCAAGGGCAAAGCCCATCTTTCCGCTGCTGTAGTTGCCGATAAAGCGGACGGGGTCCAGCTTCTCGTAAGTAGGTCCTGCGGTAATCATAATTTTTTTGCCCAGCATGTCGTTTTGCCCAGCAAAAAAGCTTTCCAAGACCTCGATAATCTTTTCTGGCTCTTCCATGCGGCCTTTACCTTCCAGTTTGCTGGCAAGGAAGCCTGTGCCAGGTTCTATGATATGATTGCCGAAAGAACGCAGTATCTCCAAGTTCTTCTGTGTGCTGGGGTGGGCATACATATCCAAGTCCATTGCGGGAGCAATGAATACGGGAGCCTTCATACTTAGGTAGGTTGTGATGAGCATATTGTCAGCAATTCCGTTGGCCATCTTGCCAATGGTGCTGGCACTGGCGGGTGCAATAATCATGGCATCGGCCCAAAGACCGAGTTGCACATGTGAGTGCCATGAACCGTCCCTTCGGTCGAAAAACTCACTCACTACGGGCTTTCCGGTGAGCGTACTCAGCGTGAGCGGAGTAATGAATTCCTTGCCCGAAGGAGTTATAACCACCTGTACTTCGGCCCCTTGCTTAATCAAGCCCCGGATTAGATAACATGCCTTGTAGGCGGCTATGCTACCTGTAATGCCCAGCACAATTTTCTTACCCTGCAGCATACTTGAACCTGAGTTTTGTTAATACCTGTTTGGTATTCATTGTAAAGTCACTCTGCATAATCCATCCGTAATAGCCGGGATCTTTTTGCAGCACCTCCTTCAATGGTTTCCCTTTGTATTTGCCAAAGTTCACAAGCTCGACACCATTCTCGTCGTAAACAAAACGTCCGGCAAAATCAATGTTGTTACTCATCCTGGAGTAATCGGCAAGAAACTGCATGTCGTTCTGCAGGTCGTTGGGGTACTTATCCAATTGGGCTTGCAACACTTCGTAAGTAGCCTGAGTATCTGCCAATGCACTGTGGGCATTCTCCAAGTCCTTCCCACAGTAATATTTGTAGGCGGCAATCAGAGTGCGGCGTTCCAACTTGTGGTAGATATTCTGCACGTCCACCAGCTTACGCTTACTCAGGTCGATGTCCACGCCTGCCCGCATGAATTCTTCTACCAGCAGGGGTACGTCAAATTTGTTACTATTGTAACCCGCTAAATCACAGCCTTCAAAGGTGTGCCAGAGCGTTTTAGCTATCTGTTTGAAGGTAGGGCACTCCTTGACATCCTCGTCGTAGATACCATGAACCTTGCTGGCTTCTTCCGGAATATGAATCTCGGGGTTGATGCGCATGCTTTTAGCCTCCTCGTTGCCGTTAGGCTCGACGCGGATGTAGCACAGTTCCACAATACGGTCTTTGGCAATGTCCAGACCGGTGGTTTCCAGGTCGAAGAATATAATAGGGTTCTTCAGATTAAGCTTCATGCTTTATAAGTCGGTTTTAATCCTCTACGCGCATTGGCATTAATAGCATCAGCACCTCATCGTCAGTATTTTCATCGACAGGACGAATGATACCGGGACGGCTGGGATCGGCTACTTCCAGTGTGATGGTATCGCTTTCGATGATGTTGGCGATCTCCAGTAGGAACTGGCAGCTGAAACCTATGCTGATGGGACTGGCTGAATAGTCGCAAACCAAGAACTCCTCGGCGCTCGTAGCATATTCGTTGTCCTGTCCAGTCAACTTCATACTGTTGTTGCTCAGTTCCACTTTCACTAAGCCACTGCTCTGATTGCAGAAAACAGCTACACGCTTCAGGGCACTGGCAAGAGCTACGCGGTCAACTGTTGCCTTAAAGGGATTACTCTGTGGGATAACAGCATTGTAGTTGGGGTAACGGCCTTCAATCAGGCGGAAGTGCATAGTCATATCCTCTGACTTAATGGTGGCCTTGTCTGTATCGAACAGAATCTCTATCTGTTCCTCATCCTTATTCAGAACGCCCTTCAGAATGGCACATACTTTCTTGGGCAGAATGAAGCCTGCAGTCAGTCCGCTCTTAATGCTGTGTACGGTGTTGCGAACTAATTTACGACCATCGGTACCGGCAAAGATAAGATAATCGGGAGTGATGTCTACATAGATGCCATTCATAACCAGACGGATTTCATCGTTGGCCGTAGCAAACAGACAGCGGTTGATACCATTCAGCAAAACCTCGGCAGGCATAGTCAGACGGGTAGCACCGTCGCTAACCTTCTTGGCAAGAGGGTAGGGAGCTGCATCCTGAGCCATGACGCTGAATGAACCGCTGCTATGGGTTCCCTCCACCTTCATGCTGGCTTCGTTGAAGGTGATGGTCAACGGCTGCTCAGCCAATTCCTTAATCGAATCTATGATGGTCTTTGCAGGAATGCAGAAACGTGCATTGCCACTCTGCTCAATGATAGGAGCTGATGTGATATAGTACTTCTCGCTATCGGAAGCGGTGATGGTTATATTGCCGTCCTTAACATCGAACAGGATACAGTCAAGGATAGGCATGGAGTTCTTTGACCCCATAACTTTACTAGCTGCTGTCAGGCGGCTGTAAAGAGCTGAACTAGAAACTTTGAATTCCATATTTATAATGTGTTGTTTTATTATGGTACAAAGATACTGAATTTTCCCGTACACCAAAAAAAACACCCTGAAAAAAACGTATAGTAAGTTATTTTTTCATACCTTTGTGGCACGATTTTAATATAACACCAATATAACAATGGAAATAACAGGCAAAATTATTGCAGTACTCGAGCCACGCAAGGGTACATCAAGCAGAACTGGAAGTGAGTGGATTTGTGGTCAGTATGTACTGGAAACAATGGATCAGTATCCCCGTAAGCTTTTCTTTGAGGTTTTCGGTGCCGATCGTATGCAGCAGTTTAATATTCAGTTGGGTGAGATAATGACCGTTTCTTTCGATATTGATGCTCGCGAATATCAGGGTCGTTGGTTCAATGGCGTACGTGCTTTCCGTGTAGATCGTAATGTTCAGGCCGCTCCTATGGCTGCAGCTCCCGTTGCTCCTGATACAGCTCCTTTCGGTGGTGCTCCCGTACCTACTCAGGCTCCTGCTGCAGCTCCCGTAGCAGATGCTCCTGCTGCCGCTCCTTTTGCTCCCCAGGCAGAAGGTGAGGATTTGCCGTTCTAAGGTTCTAAACAGTAAATGGATATAAGAAAAGAGCGCTCTCCCCGATGGGAGGACGCTCTTTTCTTGTCAATATGTTTTTATTAATCGTATTATTCTGCACCGCCGCCAAGAGCCTGATAGAGGTCGATGGTTGCGTTGATGGCATCCATGCGGTTTTTGATCTGACTCATCTGGGCAGACAACAGTGAATTCTGGGCTGTGATGACGTTCAGATAATTGGTGCTACTGAGAGCATATAGCTTCTGAGTTGCATCGAGAGCTTTTTCGAGCGAAGTGACCTGCTTGCCTATGAGTTCCTTCTGATCTTCTGCTCCCTTCATCTCAACCATGGCAGTGTTGACTTCGTTGCCGGCAGCTATGATTGCCTGCTTGAAATTATTGGTGGCAACTTCCATCTCGGCTTTGGAAATCTTATACTGAGCACGGATACGACCGTTTGAGAAGATGGGTTGTGAGAGGCTTGCTACAGCATTACCAATCATAATGCCGGGGTTGATGGCACCTGTACCAAGGCTGTTGGTGAACTGTCCTGTGGCACTGATGTTCAATGAGGGATAGAATCCACTAACGGCAATATTCTTCTCGTAGAAAGCACTGGCCAGTTCCAACTCGGCTGCCTTAACATCCGGTCTTCTTGCCAGAATGTTTATGGGTGCTCCTGTAGCTAAAATGGAAGGCGTCTGAAACGTGCTGAGAGCACCGCGGCTGACATGGCTGGTTGTCTCGCCTAAGATGGTAGCCAGCGAGTTTTCGACCACCTTGATATTATCCTCTAAAGCTACTACACTGGTGCAGATACTGTAGTAGGTAGCCTCGATGCTGGATACAGCTGCCAAGTCGGCCTGACCAGCCTCCATCAGTTTCTTCTCCATGTCATAGTATTTGCCCCAGTTGTCGCGTGTGGTCTGAGTCAGAGCTAATTGCTCGTCGAGAGAAGCCAGAGTGTAGTATATAGAGGCAATATTGGCTACCAAGGCTGCCTGTACGGCTTGCTTGGCATTCTTCAACTGCTCTACGTTAACCTGAGCTTTCTTCTTGGCATTGCGCAAGCTACCCAGACTGCCAATCTGCCAACTCATAGTGGCGGGCAGTTTGTAGGTGGTACTGGTGCTATAGTCGTTACGATCATAAGGGTCCCACGTCTTACTTACCGTTCCGCTGGGGTTGAAATAGATGTTGGGGAAGTAAGCCAACTTGGCACACTTGAGAGCATATTGAACCTCCTGAATCTTCAGATCGGCATTCTTCATGTCGGTGTTGTTGGTCAGTCCCTTTTCGATGAGGCTCTGTAACTGCGGGTCAGTGAATATTTCACGCCATTTAATGTCGCCTAACCCTTGTTCGCCACCGCTTTGCACATCGCCATAGATGCCGTCAGCGTTAATGTCGGCAGGACGCTCATAGTTTTTGAATAGCCCGCAACTGCTCAACATGACTGTTGCTAGGGTTACCTTTAGAATATTTGATGTACGCATATTATAATGTACCTTATTTGTTCTTGTTTGCTTCTTCTTTTTCTCTCTGAGAACGCTCGCGTTCCTTCAGGAATTGCTGGTCGGCCTCTTCAACCATAACCGGACGAATCTTCTCCTGTAAATATTCGAAGATAATGAAGAAGAGGGGAACAGTAAAGAGGATGGCTATGGTACCAACCGTCATTCCGCCGATAACACCGATACCAATCGTACGGTTACCGTTAGCACCTGCACCGGTGGCGAAGACCAGGGGAATCATACCGAATATCATGGTTAATACGGTCATAAGGATAGGACGAAGACGTGCCTCGGCAGCAGCATAGGCGGCCTCAACGATACCCATACCCTTACGACGGCGTTCCAATGCAAACTCGGTAATAAGGATGGCTGTCTTGGCTAACAGACCGATAAGCATAATCACACCTGTTTGCAGGTAGATGTTGTTCTCGATCTGACCCATAAATATCATTCTGCCGATGGGGGCGGCTTGTCCACCCAAGTTTATCGTCCAGTTGAAACCTGCATTCCATAGCCATGCAAATCCGTATGTTCCCATCAGACCGGCAGGAACAGAGAAGATAACGGCAAAGGGAACAAGGAAACTCTCGTATAGACAACTCAGGATCAGGAAGATTAATATCACGCAGATGGCATAGGTGAGGTATGTATCGTAACTTCCTATGGTCTGTGCCTCCTCGCGTGCCATACCTCCGTACTCGTAGCTATAACCTTCGGGGAAGACTTCTTTATGCACTTTCTCGATAACCTTCATGACCTCGGTATTGCTGACACCGGTGTTGGCCGCAACATTTACAGAGATAGAGCTGAAAAGATTAAAACGGTTATCAATCTCAGGGCCAAGAACTGGCTTCAACTTTACGAACTGACTGAGTGGCGCCATCTGACCCTGATTACGGATGAACATGTTGCTCAGGTCATTTTCCGTGGTTCTGGCCTGTGGATTGCTCTGCAGCATGACACGATAAACCTTACTGAACTGGTTCATGTTACTGATGTATGAACCTCCGCAGTAGCTGGCAAGTGCACTCAGTACTGTTGCGGGGGAGATACCGGCTCGCTTACATTGAGCAGCATCTACTTCCACTTCAAACTGCGGGAAGTTACGCTCGTATGTCGTAATGCATCGGCCAACTTCGGGGTGTTCACTCAACTTAGCGATAAACTGCTTGGTGTAGTTGAAGAATACTTCCTTGTCAGCTGTTCCGGTCTTATCCTGCAACTGCAACTCGATTGAACCCATACCATAACCGGGAATCATACCGGGCTCGAAGACGAAGCATTGTGCTTCGGGAATCTCTTTTAACAATCGTGCATTCAATTTCGCATTTGCTACCATGGTGCTTGTACTCATCATGTTATCGAGCGGGTGGTAGTTCATACATGCTACAACAGCCAGAGCGGTTGTTATGGCAAAGGCTAACGCCTTCTTTCCAACCTTTTTACGGGTAAACAGGCTGCGTACGAATACAATCAATGCGATGATGAATGCCAACAGAATCAATGTTACGAATCCGAATCCAAGTCCATACTGACGCTCAGCCCATGGTTTCATACGAATAACGGACATACCATATGATGTTCCCTGACCAGACATGAATCCATAGCCGGCAACCTTGGTATATTCTTTTACTTCTGGCACATCCTCGATAATCTGCTGTGCCTTGTTCATCACATTGTATGTCGATGCTACATTGCTACCTGGAACGGCACTTACGTTCATCATACAAACGCCCTGGTCCTCACTGGGAACCAAACCGCCTGGCAGATGACTGGCGAAAAACAGTACGCCTACCAAGGCTACGGCCAAAGCACCGAAACTAACGTAATATCTTACTTTGCGTGATACCATCCGGCGCAACACATTGGCATATTTCTCCATCATAGCCGAGTAGGTGGCTTCGTAAGCCAAACGCGTGCGATAATTGATGCTGCCGAAAAATCCTTTGCGACGTTCTTCGCTGGCAGGGCGCATCATGATGGCACACAGGGCGGGGCAGAGAATCAAGGCGCTTACACAAGACAATCCTACGGCAGTTGCCAGTGTTACACCAAACTGGGTATAGAAGATACCCGCTGTACCGCCAGTGAAGCTGACAGGAATAAATACGGCCATGAATACGAAGGTACATGAGATAACGGCCATTGTTACATCGCTCATGGCATCCTTGGTTGCTTCGTATGGACTCGTGTAGCCGGCATCGAATTTAGCCTGTACGGCCTCCACGACCACAATGGCATCGTCCACTACCGTACCAATCGCCAGCACCAAAGCAAACAATGTCAGAAGGTTCAGCGTGAAGCCGGCCAGAGATAGGCAGGCAAATGTACCCACCAATGATACGATAATGGAAATAGAGGGAATGATGGTAGCCTTGAAATCCTGTAGGAAGAAGTACACTACCAGAACAACCAGCAGGATTGCAATGAACAATGTCTCTTCTACGTTGGCAATAGAAGCCATAAGGAAGTCGTTGCTGGACATCATGGTTGTGAACTTCATGCCCTTGGGAAGATCCTTGCTCAACTCTGCAAGTTTAGCACTCACGCGGTCGTTGGTTTCCTTGGCATTGGCTCCTGCTAACTGGAAACAAAGGAAGGTTACGCCGGGGTGACCGTTTGCTTCACCATGGAAAGAATAACTGATGGCTCCCAACTCGATCTCTGCAATATCCTTCAGGCGAAGGATGGTACCATCTGCATTGGCACGAATGACAATGTCTTCGAATTCGGAGATTTCCTTCAGACGACCTTTGTACTTCAGCGTGTACTGGTAGCAGTTCTCAACACCATCGCCATGGGTACCGTTTACGGGCTTCTCGCCTAACTGGCCGGCAGGTGACTCTAAGTTCTGCTCTGCCAAGGCTGTGGTAATATCATCGGGTACTACACCATACTGAGCCATCAGCTCAGGCTTCATCCAGATACGCAAAGAATAGGTACCACCCAACAGCATCACATCACCTACACCCTCCACACGCTTAATCTGTGGAATAACGTTAATGTCGAGATAGTTGGATATGAAGTCCTCGTCATAGACTCCGTCTTCGCTGTATAGAGCATCAATTTGAAGGAAGGATGTTTGTCTCTTGGTAGTGGAGACACCAATACGGGTTACTTCCTGAGGAAGCAGGCCTTGCACACGGCTCACACGGTTCTGGACGTTCACGGCAGCCATGTCGGGGTCAGTTCCCTGCTTGAAGATTACGTTGATAGTAGCCGAGCCTGAATTGGTGGCCGTACTGCTCATGTACAACATATCCTCTACACCATTTATACCTTCCTCCAATGGCTGGATAACAGCTTTCATTACAGCGTCAGCACTGGCTCCGGTATAGGTGGCACTGACAGATACGGTTGGTGGAGCAATATCAGGATACTGCTCCAATGGAAGCGAGGTGAATGATATGGCGCCTACCAGCAGAATCATAATGGCTATGGAGATAGCCATTACCGGTCTTTTGATGAATATATTTCCTTTCATATGAGTTTATTCCTTATTTGGCTTTATATCCTGGCCGTCTTTCAGCATACCTGCTCCTTCGGCTACAATCACGTCGCCAACCTTCAGGCCATCTTTGATTACATATTCCTTGCCGTTAGAATGAGGCTCGGTAACTACAAGTTTTTCGTGAGCAATGTTATCCTTGTCGACTAGGTAAACCTTAAACTTATCCTGAATCTGTACGGTTGCTGTTGTAGGAATGACAATCTTGTCTTTGTAGACTGTGGGGATAATCACGTGTCCTGTGCTTCCGCTATGCAATAGTTTCTCGGGGTTGTCGAAGACGGCACGAACCTGGACGGTACCTGTGCTGCGGTCAACTACACCACTTACACTTTCCACCTTTCCTGCATATTTGTACTCGCTACCGTCCACCAGTATCAATTTGATCTCTGGCATGGCAGAAATGGCTGCCTCTGCACTGCCGCTCTCACGAGTCATGGTCAGCAACTGTGCCTCGTTGATAGAGAAATACACATACATCTGGTTGTTATCACTAACCGTAGTAAGAGGCTGGCCCATGGTGGGACCTACCAATGCGCCCTGACGATAGGGAAGCGTTCCAACAATACCGTTTGACGGACTCTTGACAACGGTATAGCTAAGATTGTTTCTTGCATTCACCACCTGAGCCTGACATTGTGCCACCTGTGCCTTGGCGGTCTGCAGAGAGTTGTTGGCTTTCTGAAGGTCGAATTCGCTGATAACACTTTGGTCGAAAAGTTTTTTCTTGCTTTCATATTCCAACTCAGATGTTGCTAACTGAGCTTTTGCAGACTCCAGTGATGCCAGGGCTGTATTCAGCGCGGCCTGATAAGGAACCTGATCTATGATAAACAAAGTCTGTCCGGTTTTAACCACCTGACCCTCTGTAACGCAGAGTTTTGTCAGTGTGCCGCTCACCTGTGGCATGATGTCAATGTCTTGACGTCCGCGTATGGTAGCGCTGTATTTTGTGGTCATGGTGACATCTTTTGTCGTAACCTTCATGGTCTCGAAGTTTGCTGCTGGCATCTGTCTTTGTGAATTGTTGCTGCATGAAGATAAGATGCTAGCAACTACTGTGCCAAGGATAGTCATGTACTTCAAATTCATTTTCATATTTATCTGATTTTTGATTGTTTTCTGTCTATTATTGCATAAATCGGGTGCAAAGGTACGACAATTTGTTCATAAATTGATGGTCTTTTTCTTCAAAAGAAGAAAGAATTGTAATTATTTAACAATATTTGTCAGATATAGACACGAAGCGAGCGCATAAATCAGATTATGCGCTCGCTTCGTGTTATTTTGTCAAGTGGAGTTATGAGTTCATGCTCACCAGGAACTCTTCGTTTGTCTTCGTGTGCTCCAGTCTTGATTTTACTTCGTTCATTGCTTCGATGGAGTTCATATCGCTGAGGAACTTGCGAAGAATCCACATGCGGTCGAGTGTCATCTTGTCTTGCAGCAGGTCGTCCCGACGTGTGCTGCTGGCCACAATGTTAACAGCGGGGAAGATGCGCTTGTTGCTGAGCATACGGTCAAGCTGTAACTCCATGTTACCCGTTCCCTTGAATTCCTCGAAGATAACTTCGTCCATCTTGCTACCTGTGTCTGTAAGGGCCGTGGCAATGATGGTAAGGCTTCCCCCGTGTTCTATGTTACGGGCGGCTCCGAAGAAACGTTTGGGCTTATGGAGAGCATTGGCATCCACACCGCCACTGAGCACCTTGCCGCTGGCAGGTGAAACGGTATTGTAAGCACGTGCCAGACGTGTAATGGAGTCCAGGAAGATGACTACGTCATGTCCGCATTCAACCATTCTTTTGGCTTTTTCCAGAACGATTCCGGCAATCTTGACGTGACGTTCTGCCGGTTCGTCAAAGGTACTTGCGATAACTTCTGCTTTAACCGTACGTGCCATATCTGTCACCTCTTCAGGGCGTTCGTCAATGAGCAGCATTATCAGGTAAGCCTCGGGGTGGTTGGCGGCAATGGCATTGGCAATGTCTTTCATTAGAATAGTCTTACCAGTCTTGGGCTGGGCTACAATGAGCGCGCGCTGACCCTTACCGATGGGGGCAAAGAGGTCTACCACACGTGCCGACATGGTGTCGTTTACGCCATTGCATAGCTGGAATTTCTCATCGGGGAAGAGGGGCGTAAGGTTCTCGAATGGACTGCGGTCTCTCACTTCCTCGGGGTTGCATCCGTTGATGGTGGTAACCTTTATCAGGGGGAAGTATTTCTCGTTCTCGCGAGGAGGCCTTACAGGTCCTTCTACAACATCTCCGGTCTTTAGTCCGTATTGACGGATAATCTGCGAACTTACATAAATATCGTCTGGACTGCTCAGATAGTTGTAATCGCTGCTACGAAGGAATCCAAATCCTTCGTTCATTACCTCCAATACACCCTCGCCGCGCAGGTTCTCTCCGAAGTCGTATTTTTCCTCTTCCTTCTGTCTGGTGTTTTTGTCCAACTCGGGTAAATCATCAATAATGCGCGTGCTTAGGTCGGGGCGGGTTGGGGGTGCGCTACTGATGGCAGCCATCTCAACTTGCTCCTCTAATTTGGGTATATCCTGCAGGATAATAAAGTCTTCACCTGTATTAAAGAACTTCTGTATCTTTTCTTCTGTAATTTCCTGACTTTCGGCTTCTTGTTCTGTGCTAGCAACGGGACTTTCTGTATACTCGTTGACAGGTTCCTGTGTTGCCTCGGCCTGCTTAAATTCTTCTTGAGCCTGCTCTAACTGTGCCTTTGCTTCAGCCTTAGATTCTCCTATTCTTTTTCTCTTCTTTTTGGCTGGAGCTTCTTCTGTAGCAGTAGGTTTTTTCTCCTCTTTCTTTGCTGAAGGCTCTTGGGGTGCCACTATCTTTTCTTCCGTCTTTTCGGACTCTTTCTTAGTGGTCTTTTTCTTGGCAGTCTTCTTTTCTGTACTTGCGGTTCCGTCCTTCTCTTCCTTCTTGGTTACAGGCTTTTCTTTTTCCTCTTTCTTGACAGCCGGTTTTTCAGCTTTTTTTGTAGTTCGCTTCTTCTTTTCCGGAGCCTCGATAGGCTGTACAGATTCTGCATCTATGATGTTATAGATTAGTTCTGTCTGGTCGTTAATAACCTTTACGCCCAATGATTTGGCAAGTGCTGCCAATTCGTCAGAACTCATACTTTCTAATTCGTTCTTTTTATGCATAGTTTTTTATGCTTAATAATATAAATAAAAAAAAGGTGTTGGATAATTTAGATATGTGCTCGGTAGGAGCTATCCTTAAAAAATCACTGCAAAGTTATGTCAAATCCTTTTATCTTCCAAATATTCCATGTGAAAATGTTTCAATAATCCGTTGTTTTTAACTACTTTTGCAGAAAATTTCACATGGTTTCATATTTACAGGTTCAGAATCTGACACGCAGGGTAGGAGACCGTACGCTGTTTCAGGATTTGTCTTTCAGCATTGGCGAGAGGCAGAAAGTGGGTCTTATTGCGCAGAACGGAACGGGCAAAAGCACTTTGTTGAATATCCTGGCAGGAAAGGATTCTGCTGACGAGGGAGATGTCGTTTATCATAATGGTCTTAGGGTAGGGTATCTGGAACAGGCACCTCATTATCCAATGGATATGACAGTTCTTGAAGCTTGTTTCTGGCATGGTAACGAAACTACCAATCTTATCCGTGAGTATGAGCATTGTATGGCTACTCCTGGTAATCCGGGACTTCAAGAGATTCTGGACAGGATGGATCATCAGAAGGCCTGGGATTATGAGAACCGAAGTAAAACCATCCTCTCTAAACTTTCCATTACCGAGTTTCATAAACCGCTTTGCCAATTGTCCGGAGGGCAACTGAAGCGTGTTGCGTTAGCTAACGTGCTGATAATGGAACCTGATTTCCTTATTTTGGACGAGCCTACCAACCATTTGGATATTCAGATGATTGAATGGTTAGAGGGCTATTTGCGTCGCAGCAACATAACGTTGCTTATGGTGACGCACGACAGATATTTTCTGGACAATATCTGTTCTCTGATTCTGGAACTTGATGATGAGACTGTCTATACTTATCGCGGAAACTATAGCTATTACCTCGAGAAGCGTCAGGAACGGATAGATGTTGCCAGGTCAGAGGTCTCTCGTGCCAACAATCTTTATCGTACGGAACTCGACTGGATGCGACGTCAGCCTCAGGCCCGTGGACACAAGGCCCGCTATCGCGAAGAGGCTTTCTATGAATTGGAGAAAGTAGCTAAAAGGCGTATCGAGGAACAGCAGGTGCGTTTAGAGATGAAAAGCACATACATAGGCAGCAAGATTTTCGAGGCTGAATATGTGAGCAAGAAGTTTCCTGCCAGGGAAGGTGTACCTGGTTCGATTGATAAAGTTATCCTAAAGGATTTCTATTATAATTTCTCGCGTTACGAGAAGATGGGTATCGTGGGTGGTAATGGTACAGGTAAGACCACCTTTATAAAGATGCTCTTGGGTGAGGTTAAGCCTGATTCGGGACGTTTTGTTATTGGTGAGACGGTAAGGTTTGGTTATTATAGTCAGGACGGAATGCAGTTCGATGACCAAATGAAGGTTATCGATGCTGTCCGGAAGATTGCCGATTACGTAGATCTGGGCGGAGGACGTCATCTTTCTGCTATGCAGTTCCTGCAGCATTTTATGTTTACGCCCCTTCAGCAACAGAATTATATCTATAAGCTCTCGGGTGGAGAGAAACGTAGGCTTCATCTGTGTACGGTGCTTATGCAGAACCCGAATTTCCTGGTACTCGACGAGCCGACAAACGACCTTGATATCATTACATTGCAAATACTTGAGCAATATCTACAGGATTTCCATGGTTGTGTTATTGTCGTCAGTCATGACCGCTATTTCATGGATAAGGTAGTTGATCACCTTCTTGTTTTTAACGGTGAAGGAGACATTAAGGATTTTCCTGGCAATTATACCCAGTATCGTGAGTGGGAGAAATTAGAGGAACGTAAGCCTGAGCCTGTTTCTAAAACGCCATCTGCCCCAGATGCTGCAAAAGCGAAGCCTCGTGCGGAACAGAAGCGTAAGCTCACCTTCAAGGAAAGGCAGGAGTTTATGCAGCTGGAGCAGGATATTGAACGTCTGGAATCTGAGAAATCTCAGATAGAGACGGCCCTTAGCAGTGGGACTGTCAGCGTGGATCAGATTACGGAGATGAGCAAACGCCTGCCACGTCTCACAGAGGAACTCGATGAGAAATCCATGCGCTGGTTGGAACTCAGCGAATGGGTATAAATCATATTTCCTTTATATTACTTCTGTATAAGGCAATAGAAGCCTAATTTATACAGTTTGAAAAGTAACAGTGAGGGATTACTGCTCAGCAAGTTATTCTTTATTCTATGCTGTGTCTTGGTGTACAGCCAGGTGACAAATCCCTGCAGATGGCATTTTTTGATGAATAGTGCAATGGCAGAGATAGTGATTCTTTGTTGCACTTTCTCGTCCAATCGCGAAAGGGTAAACAGCGAGGTCTTTATTTTACGTAGGTAGGCTGGCGTGGATTCCAGTCCCGTGTGGATAAGCTTGTTGTCTATGTGTAGAATGGGAATCTTGCGGTCCTTCAACTCCAATCCGAACAATGTGTCTTCGTGTCCGTAATCACAGATGTCGTTGCAGAATTGAATTTGCATGAATAGCTCGCGCCGTATCATGAAATTAAAGGTGGCAAACTGTGCATACGGTTTCTTTCTTCTGCGCTCGAGTGTGCGTTTCTGCTCTGCGTGTATCTCGTATTTGTAACGTAGAGCTTTATCTTGCGAAGGACAAGTCTCGTAATTACCTGTCCCGCCACAGATAACCTGGTTTCCGTCAGTCTGATTCAGGTAAGAAGCAATATAATCCTTACTCTTTACCTGCGCGTCGCTATCGATAAAGAGAATCCATTCACCTTGAGCCATTTCAGCCAGCAGATTGCGTATCTTGGCACGTCCCAGATTCATTTTGGCCTGCCAGTAGCGGCATTGAGGCAGTTGTGCTATGCTGGCATTGTTATCGCGGATGGGGATGGCGGTACTGCCGTCATCAGCCACAATGATTTCAGCGTCCTGTGGAAGCTGCTCCAAGAGATCGTGTACCAGTTGGGTGCAGTCTTGGTTGAAGGTCGGAATTAAAATAGACAGTTTCATGTGGCAAAGATATGAAATAAATGATAAAAGATAAAGGAATAAATCGAAAAATGAAATTTAATTTTGCATTTCGCCCACTTATTTGTACTTTTGCAAACGATATGCCACCATTAGCAGAAAGAATGCGTCCCCTTTCGCTCGATGATTATGTCGGGCAGCAACATCTGGTAGGACCAGGTGCTGTGCTTCGTCGTATGATTGAGGGCGGTCGTCTGAGCAGTTTTATTCTGTGGGGACCTCCCGGTGTGGGAAAAACCACTTTGGCAACAATCATCGCTCATCAGTTGCAGACACCTTTCTATACGCTTAGTGCTGTAACAAGCGGTGTAAAGGATGTAAGGGATGTTATCGAGAAAGCAAAAGGAAACAGGTTTTTCAATACGGCAACACCTATTCTCTTCATCGATGAGATTCACAGGTTTAGCAAGTCTCAGCAGGATTCTTTGTTAGGAGCTGTAGAACAGGGTGTGGTTACACTGATAGGTGCTACCACCGAGAATCCCTCGTTCGAGGTGATAAGGCCCTTGCTCAGCCGTTGTCAGGTTTATACCCTAAAGCCTCTCGAGCAGGAAGATCTGATGGCTTTGGTCAGTAGGGTTACAGAGCAGGATACTATACTGAATCAGAAGCCCTTTGAATTCCAGGAGACATCTGCTCTTATGCGATACAGTGGTGGTGATGCCCGTAAGTTGCTGAATATCCTGGAATTGCTCTATGAGGGAGCAGAGAAGGATGAAAAGGTGATTGTCAATGACCAGATTGTGGCAGAACGCCTTCAGCAGAATCCATTGGCCTATGATAAGGACGGAGAGATGCATTATGATATCATCTCGGCTTTCATAAAGAGTATCAGGGGGAGTGACCCTGATGCAGCCATCTATTGGCTGGCCCGGATGATAGAGGGTGGAGAGGATCCTGCCTTTATCGCACGCCGTCTGGTTATCAGTGCCAGCGAGGATATAGGACTTGCCAATCCTAATGCCCTTCTTCTTGCCAATGCGGCTTTTGATGCTGTAATGAAGATAGGATGGCCCGAAGGGCGTATCCCATTGGCCGAGGCAACCATTTATCTGGCCACCAGCCCTAAGAGCAATTCTGCCTATATGGCTATCAATGATGCTTTGCAAAAGGTGGAGCAGACAGGTAATCAGCCTGTTCCCCTACATCTTCGTAATGCTCCTACTAAGCTAATGCAGCAGTTGGGTTACAGTGATGGTTATAAGTATGCACATGACTATGCCGGCAACTTTGTCGAACAGCAGTTTCTGCCAGATGAACTAAAGGATATGCGCCTTTGGCACGCCCAGCAGAATCCGTCCGAGGATAAGTTGCTGCAGCGTATGATTCAATGCTGGGGGGAAAGGTTTAAGAGTTGAAAGTCAGCCCCCTCCGACTCCCCTAAAGGAGGAGAGAGCAGTAGGGTAATGATTATATTACGAATAAGAATAATACATATAGAATATGGCTAAGAAAATTCTTCTTTTAGGTTCAGGCGAGTTGGGCAAGGAATTTGTGATTGCCTGTAAACGGAAAGGCCAATATGTGGTGGCATGTGATAAGTACGACAATGCTCCTGCTATGCAGGTGGCAGATGAACGCAGAGTGTTCAGTATGTTAGACGGCGAAGCGCTCCAAAAGGTTGTCGATGAGGTAAAGCCGGATATCATTGTTCCGGAGATAGAGGCTATCCGTACAGAGAAACTTTACGAGTTCGAGAAAGCCGGCATACATGTTGTCCCCAGTGCCAAGGCTGTTAACTACACCATGAACCGCAAGGCTATACGTGAGTTAGCTCATACAGAATTGGGACTTAAGACTGCCAATTACCTATATGCCAGCACCTTCGAAGAACTGAAGGCTGCCGCTGCCAAGATTGGCTTCCCTTGTATCATTAAGCCGCTGATGAGTAGCAGTGGTCACGGACAGAGCAAGGTGGATGCCGAAAGCGAGTTGGAAAAAGCCTGGGAGAATGCCTGTGGAGGCAGTCGTGGCGATATTATGGAAGTTATCGTTGAGCAGTTTATTCCATTTGACTATGAGATAACGCTGCTTACTGTTACTCAGAAGAATGGTCCTACACTCTTCTGTGCTCCCATCGGTCATGTTCAGAAAGGTGGCGACTATCGCGAAAGTTTCCAGCCCAGAGCCATGAAACCCGAGCACCTGAAGTCGGCCCAGCAGATGGCCGAAAAGGTGACGGCTGCCCTGACGGGAGCTGGTATCTGGGGCGTTGAGTTCTTCGTGAGCGAGAAGGAAGGTGTTATCTTTAG
>JAEEGF012377895.1_pt1 | contig 112693 bp, 84 predicted proteins | sample 9134171 | NCBI WGS metagenome assembly JAEEGF01 (sample SAMN16246542, study PRJNA631951) | gut metagenome | biome: gut microbiome; feature: rumen; material: AP-attached | host: Bos | place: Iran: Karaj | collected 2018-10
GCCGATGTAGCTCTTCGTCGAGGAGATCGGCACGGCGCGGCGGAACACGTCGCGCGTCGCAGTCGTCTCCGCGATGTCGCCGGCCTTCGTCGCCGTGCCGTGTCCGTTCACGTAGCCAATCGCCCCCGCCGAAAGCCCCGCGTCCACAAGCGCGCCCGCAAGGCACGCGGACATCGTCTCGTGGTTCGGATTCGTCACGTGCGTGCCGTCCGTATTCTCGAAGAACCCGACGACCTCTGCGAGAATCTTCGCCCCGCGCGCCTTCGCCCTTTCGTACTCCTCTAGGATGAGCGTCCCCGCGCCTTCGCCGACGACGAGTCCGTCGCGACCCGCGTCGTACGGAGCAGGCGACGCTTCCGGCGCGTCGTTTTTGAGCGACGTCGCGTAGAGCGTGTCGAAGATCGCCACCTGCGTCGGCGAGAACTCCTCCGCGCCGCCGGCAATCATGACGTCCTGGAGTCCGTACTTTATGAGCTCGTACGCGTTCCCGATCGCAAGCGAACCGGAGGTGCAGGCCGTTCCGGTCGGGACAAGCCTGCCGTGCGTTTTGTAGTGTACGGAGAGGTTGCACGCCGTCGTCTGCGGCATCAGCTTTATGTACGTGCCGCTCGTCACGTTCTTCACCTCGTTCGAGGAAAACATCGAATAGAGGTCGAGATGCGCGCGCACGGAGCCGGAGCAGCTTCCGTACGCAATGCCGCAGCGCCCCGACTCCAGCGTCGCCGCGTCCAGCCCCGCCTGCGCGACGGCCTCCTCGGTCGCCGCAAGGGCATACTCCGAAACGGGGCCCATCGTGCGCGTCGTCTTGCGCATCCAGTGAGCAGGACGCTCGAAGCGCGCGAGGCATCCGAGATGGGAATTGAGTCCCTTGTAGCCCTCGAGCTCGGGAACCACCTCGATGCAGTTCTCGAAGCGCCTGAGGCGCACTGCAGAATCGTCCACGCCCTTTCCGAGCGCGGAGACGATTCCCATTCCAGTTACGACAACCCTTCTCACGCCGGCTTGTAGGAGTCTTTGAGGGTCACCGTGCGGTTGAAGACGGGCGCGCCCGGCTTCGAGTCGAATTCGTCGGCGACGAAGTAACCCGTGCGCTCGAACTGGAAGCGCTCAAGCGGCTTCGCCTCGGCGAGCGCCGGCTCCACGTACGCTGAGACCGTCTTGAGCGAATCGTGGTTCATGTACTTCAGGAACTGGTCCGTGCCGTCCTTCAGCGGATCCTTCTCCGTGAACAGCTTGTCGTAGAGCCTAACCTCCGCCTTGACGCCCGTCGCGCAGTCGACCCAGTGGATCGTGCCCTTCACCTTGCGTCCGTCAGCGGCGTTTCCGCCCCAGGACTCGGGATCCCACGTTCCGTGAATCTCGACGACCTTCCCCGACTCGTCCTTCACGCAGCCCGTGCACTTGAAGATGCACGCGCCGCGAAGGCGCACCTCCTGTCCAGGCGCCATGCGGAAGAACTTCTTCTCCGGGACCTCCATGAAGTCCGCGCGGTCGATCCATATCTCTCCGCCGAACGGAATCTTCCTCGTCCCGGCGCTCTCGTCTAGCGGGTTGTTCGGCAGTTCAACTATCCTGATGTCCGGGTTCTGACCGGACTTCCCCCAGTTGTCAACCACGACCTTTACGGGGTCGAGCACGGCCATGCGGCGGAGCGCCGTCTGGTTGAGCTCCTCGCGGACGCACCATTCAAGGAGCGCGGGATCGCTCTCGCTCTCCACCTTCGAGACTCCGACGCGCGCGCAGAACTCGCGTATCGCGCCGGGCGTGTAGCCGCGGCGGCGCATTCCGCACACCGTCGGCATCCTGGGGTCGTCCCATCCCGCGACGTGCCCCTCTGTGACGAGCTGCAGGAGAAGGCGCTTCGACATCACGGTGTAGGTGATGTTGAGCCGCGCGAACTCGCGCTGCTGCGTCCTGATCTTGACGCCGTTGCGCACGGGCAGGAGCCCCTGCTCGTCCATGCGATCCACAACCCAGTCGTATAGCGGACGGTGCACCTCGAACTCGAGCGTGCACATCGAGTGCGTCACTCCCTCGAGCGCGTCCTCGATCGGATGCGCGAAGTCGTACATCGGGTACACGCACCACTTGTCGCCGAGGTGGTAGTGCGAGACGTGGCGGATGCGGTAGAGGACCGGATCGCGGAAGTGAATGTTCGGCGATGCCATGTCGATCTTCGCCCTGAGGCACCACTCCCCGTCAGCGTACTTACCGTCGCGCATCTCGTGGAATATCTGCATGTTGCGCTCGGGGGTCGTGTCGCGCGAAGGCGAGGGACGGCCCGGCTTCTCGGGAACGCCGCGGTACTCCTTCCACTCGTCCTGCGTCAGGTTGCAGCAGTAGGCCTGTCCGCGGCGGATGAGCTCCTCCGCGATCGAGTACATCGTGTCGAACATGTTCGACGCGTTGTAGAAGCCAGGCTCCTTTCCGTCGCCCTCTCCCGACCACTGGAAGCCGAGCCAGCGGATGTCCTTCTTGATGTTCTCGGCGTATTCGTCCGACTCCTTCGTCGGATTCGTGTCGTCGAGCCTCAGGTGGCACTCGCCGCCGAAGAGCTCGGCCATGCCGAAGTCAACGCAGACCGCCTTTGCGTGCCCGATGTGGATGTACCCGTTGGGCTCAGGCGGGAAGCGCGTGACGACCTTGCCGCCGGTCTTTCCGTCGGCGACGTCCTTCTCGATCCACTGCCTGAGAAAATGCCTTGATGTATCCGATTCGCTCATAACCCGCATATTATACCATATCGCCGCGCTCCGCGGCGGAATCAGTCATCCACGCTACCGATTGAAACAATTTGGTATAATATCCGCCAAATGAACGACAGACTAAAGACTACGCTCCAGGCATGGCCGGTGATAGCAGCGGCGGCCATCGGCCTGTGTTTTTTGACGCAGGGCGTCGCAAAGCTCTTCGGAATAGAACTCCCTGACCAGCATCAGGTCGAAGCTGTCCGTTACATGTTCGCGCATGCGTTCGACTCTGCCCAGTCGTTTGCAGTGCTGTGCCTCGGACTGTTGCAGGTACTCATCATGATGCCGGTCATCGAGGAATTCATCTTTCGCTGGTTTCTAGTCAGAATGCCAGCGAGGCGTCTTGGCTTGGATACCAAGACAGCAACAGTCCCTCTTGTGGTTTTCTCCTCGTCATTGTTCTCGTTCGCACACTATATCGACTATGTTTCTATAATCAATGGAAGAGGCTTCGCCTTGACAGGATGGAATCCGGCGTTCATCGCGCTGTTCTTCTTCGGACTCGCCCAGTGCTGGCTCTACCGTAAAACAGACCGCATCTGGTGTCCAATGCTCAACCACTGCCTCTTCAATCTTACAAATCTTGTTCTTATATTTTTCGTAGACTGACGTTACTCCCACTTGCATACCCGGGCGGAACGAACTAAATTACGCGATATGTAACATCACCTCTTTGCGTATTACACTTTGCGTAACCATTGGACACAAAAAGGCCGAATTCAGCATTTGGCATGAATCGTGCAAGAGAAAAACTAACAACAATCCTAAAAAGGGAAGACAATGAACAAGTACATCGAAAGAGTAATGAAGGACGTTCAGGCAAAGAACGCCAATGAACCCGAGTTCCTGCAGGCGGTCGACGAGGTGCTCACCACGCTCACGCCGGTGATCGACGCCAACAAGAGCTACGAGGCGAACGCCATTCTCGAGCGCATGGTCGAGCCCGAGCGCGTTGTCATCTTCCGCGTTCCGTGGGTCGACGACAAGGGCATCGTCCGCGTCAACCGCGGCTACCGCATCCAGATGAACAGCGCGATCGGTCCGTACAAGGGCGGTCTCCGCTTCGATCCTTCGGTGAATCTTTCGGTCCTCAAGTTCCTCGCCTTCGAGCAGGTCTTCAAGAACTCGCTCACGACGCTCCCGATGGGCGGCGGCAAGGGCGGCTCGGACTTCAACCCGAAGCAGAGCCCCCACACCCCCGGCAAGCGCTGCAGCGACGCCGAGGTGATGCGCTTCTGCCAGAGCTTCATGACGGAGCTCTTCCGCCACATCGGACCCGACACCGACGTTCCGGCCGGTGACATGAACGTCGGCGGACGCGAGATCGGCTACATGTTCGGCCAGTACAAGCGCCTCGCCAACGAGTGGACGGGCGTGCTGACGGGCAAGGGCCTCTCCTACGGCGGCTCGCTCATCCGTCCCGAGGCGACCGGCTACGGCGACGTCTATTTCGCCGAGAACATGCTCGCGATGCGCGGCGAGACGCTCGAGGGCAAGAAGTGCGTGATCTCCGGCTCGGGCAACGTCGCCTCGTTCGCGGCGCAGAAGCTCATGCAGCTCGGCGCGAAGGTCCTCACGCTCTCCGACCGCTCCGGCGCGATCTACTGCGCGGACGGCATCACCGAGAAGATGCTCAAGGACATCATGGTCCTCAAGAACGTCAAGCGCGGCGAGCTCGCCGAGTTCGCGAAGAAGACGAAGGCCGTGAAGTTCTTCGCCGGCGTCAACAGCTGGCAGCTCGCGGACAAGATCGACGCCGCCTTCCCGTGCGCCCGCCAGAACGAGCTCAACGGCAAGGACGCCGAATACCTCCTCAAGCACGGCTGCCAGGTCGTCGCCGAAGGCGCGAACATGCCGTCCACGCCGGACGCGATCGCCGCGTTCGTCAAGGCGAAGATCATGTACTCGCCCGGCAAGGCCTCGAACGCCGGCGGCGTCGCGACCTCGGGCCTTGAGATGTCGCAGAACTCCGAGCGCCTGAGCTGGTCCGCCGAAGAGGTCGACGCCAAGCTCAAGGGCATCATGAAGGCCATTCACGACAACGCGTGGGAAGCCGCGGCCAAGTACGGCCACAAGGGCAACTACGTGATGGGCGCGAACATCGCCGGCTTCGTCAAGGTCGCCGACGCGATGGTTGCCCAGGGCGTCTGCTAAGGCATATCCAAAGCAGATAAACCGGCGGGACTGGCGGGATCGGCGCGAAAGACGCCCATCTCGCCAGTTCTGCATGTCTCGTCGGTCGGATTTTTCCTCAGCTGGGCCATGCCCATTGCCGCCTAATATGATATAATATCCCCCCAATGAACAAGATAATCGCAAAGAAGCAGCTGTCAGACAATGTCTTCCGCATGGAGGTTGAGGCGCCCCTCATCGCGGAGGAGCGCAAGCCCGGCCAGTTCGTCATCCTCATGGTCGACGAAGAGCTCGGCGAGCGCATCCCGCTTACCATCGGCGACGCCGATCGCGAGCGCGGAACCATCACGCTAATTTTCCAGACCGTCGGCGCCACCACCATGAAGCTTTCGCGCATGAACGTCGGCGACTGCCTCCCCGCGGTGCTCGGTCCGCTCGGCAGGCCCACGGAGATCCGCGGGCTCAACGGCGAGAAGCCCGGGCACGTCGTTTGCGTCGGCGGCGGAATCGGCGTCGCGCCGATGCATCCTATCGCGCAGGCCCTCAAGGCCGCAGGAAACAAGGTCACGATCATCATGGGCGCGCGCAACGTCGGACTCTTCGTCATGCGCGAGGAAATGGAGAAGATCGCCGGCGAAAACCTCATCCTCGTTACGGACGACGGCTCGTCGGGTCGCAAGGGGCTCGTCACCGATCCGCTCAAGGAGCTCTGCGAGAAAGGCGGAGTCGACGAAGTCATCACGATCGGACCGCCCATCATGATGAAGTTCTGCGCCCTCGCCACCAAGCCCTTCGGCGTAAAGACGATCGCGTCGCTCAACACGATCATGATCGACGGAACCGGAATGTGCGGCGGCTGCCGCGTCTCCGTCGGAGGCGAGACGAAGTTCGTCTGCGTCGACGGACCCGAATTCGACGCGCATCTCGTCGACTGGGACATGATGATGAAGCGCATGGGCGCCTTCAAGCCCCAGGAGCAGCGCGCCAAGGAACACGTATGCAAGGCAGGGATATTCAAATGACACCTAAAGAACGAATGGCGATACCGCCGCAGGAGATGCCGCAGCAGGACCCGAAGGTCCGTGCGCACAACATGAACGAAGTAGCCCTCGGCTATACCGCCGAGATGGCGAAGACCGAGGCGTCGCGCTGCCTCAACTGCCCCACCAAGCCCTGCATGCAGGGCTGCCCCGTCGCGATCAACATCCCCGGCTTCCTCCAGAAGGCCGCCGAGGGCGACTTCGCGGGCGCGCTCAAGATCATCAAGGAGACCTCCCTTCTCCCCGCCGTCTGCGGCAGGGTCTGCCCCCAGGAGAAGCAGTGCCAGAAGTTCTGCACCATGGGCAAGATGCTCAAGGACGTCGACAAGGCTGTGGCAATCGGACGCGTCGAGCGCTTCTGCGCCGACCTCGACAGGGAGAATTCCGCCGGCAAGGCCGATAAGGCGTCCGCGGGCCCTTCCGCCCCCCGCACCGGCAAGAAGGTCGCGATCATCGGATCCGGCCCCGCGTCGATCACCTGCGCCGCGGACTGCGCCAAGGCCGGACACGACGTCACCATCTTCGAGGCGTTCCACAAGTGCGGCGGCGTTCTCGTCTACGGAATCCCCGAGTTCCGCCTCCCGAAGGCGATCGTTCGCCAAGAGATCGACGGACTCAAGGACCTCGGCGTCAAGATCGAAACGAACTACGTCGTCGGACGCACGCGCAAGCTGAAGGACCTAGTCGCGAAGGACGGATTCGACGCCGTCTTCGTCGGCACGGGAGCGGGACTTCCGAAGTTCATGGGAATCGAGGGAGAGAACCTCAACGGAGTCTTCTCCGCCAACGAGTACCTCACTCGCGCCAACCTCATGAAGGCGTACCTCGAGGATCAGGCCGCGACGCCCTTCTGGCACGGAAAGAAAGTCGCCGTTCTCGGCGGAGGCAACGTCGCGATGGACGCGAGCCGCATGGCCCTGCGCCTCGGCGCCGAAAAAGTCTACCTCGTCTACCGCCGCAGCGAGGCCGAGATGCCCGCACGCCGCGAGGAGGTTCTCCACGCGAAGGAGGAAGGCGTCGAATTCCACATGCTCGAGAACGCGAAGCGCGTGCTCGGCGATGACAAGGGCTTCGTCAACGGACTCGAGTGCCTCAAGTACGAGCTCGGCGAGCCGGATGCGTCCGGACGCCGCAGCCCCGTCGCAATCGCCGGCAGCGAATTCGTCCTCGACGTGGACACCGTGATCGTCGCAGTGGGCAACGCGTCGAACCCGCTCATCCCCGCGACGACCGAGGGCCTCGAGGTCAACAAGCGCGGAAACATCGTAGTCGATCCCGAGACGAACATGACGTCCATTCCCGGCGTATTCGCCGGCGGCGACATCGTGCTCGGCGCGGCGACCGTGATCCTCGCCATGGGCGAAGGACGCAAGGCCGCCGCCGGAATCAACGCCTACCTCTCCAAGAAGTAGGCGTCAAACGCCCGAAGTACCGACCAGGCGGCAAGTGCGCGCGCGTAGTGGTGTCCGCACTCCGCCTCGTCGAACGGGTTTCTCTTCTTTCCGTCGTAGCGCGACCTTATGTCGCGCACAACTTTTTCTGCCGCGGCAAATGCGCCGCGCTGGGCTAGATTGGCCGCGACGACATACTCGAATCCGGTCATGTTCTCGCCGTAGTACGGGAACGGCTTCTTCGGCATGCGCCCTTCGGGATACCACGCCATCTTTAGCGCCTCCTCCTCCGGGAACGCGTAGTCGCGTCCGCAGTTGTACCGAGGCCCGACGTTCGTGCTCGAGTTCTTCGCAAGAATCGTCTCTATCGTCTTCTTCGAGTTGGCCTCGTCAGCCACAGGGCCAAGTCCGACGTGCCGCGACGCATAGTCGCCGACGAGCTGGTCGACAAGGCACCCGGCCGCGAGCTGATAGTCCGGCTCGACGCCGTCCGGACGCTTCGCCACCTTGTGCTCGTACCACTCGCCGTTGAAGAGGTTCGCCTCCGTCCACTTCGAGCCGCGCTCGGCAAGTCCGCGGCACTTCGACGCAAAGTCGGCGTCGCCGCAGAATTCGGCCATCGCCGCGACCGCCTTGAGCGCCGCGAGGTAGAGGAACTCCATCTGCGGATTCGGACCGTAGTAGTCGACGTCCATCGTATTGTGCTGACGCCCTTCCATCACGCCGTCGCAGTCAGCGTCCCATCCGCCCTCGCGCCAGCAGAACTCGATGGACTTCCTGACGCGCGGATAGAGCGCGCGCATCCATTCGTCGTCGCCGGACTTCTTCCAGTTCTCGTACGCCTTTATGACGCACTGCATCTGTCCGTCCGCCGCCTCGTGTGTTGCGCGCGCGTGCTTCGCGAGCGGAAGCCCCACGCGGAAAGACATGTGGCCCGTCGCGGGATCCGACTGCACGCCGAACTGGAGGTCCGTCATGTCCTTCGCAAGGTCTGGCCAGAGGTCGATTAGCGCATGCTCGTATCCCCAGACGTGCGTGCAGTTTCCGAAGCAGCTGCCGCGGTCCTCGAATATCCCCTCCCAGCCGAAGAAATGTCCGTCGGCCGTCCTAAAGCACGTCTCGCAGCGCAGCGTCGAAAGGTTGAACAGCGCGGCCTCCTTCACGACGTCCGGAGCCTTCGCGGCACATACGCCGCGCACGAAGTCGACGGTGCTCGACTCCAGCTTCTCAAGGTTGGACAGCAGATGCGCGGCCGCCTGCTCGGCGGAGGCAAAGCGGAGCGCATAGAAGTTGCCGAGGTCGTTCTCCTTCGGGAACGGACCGCACACCGCCTCCGACCTGTAGCCGTTATACGTCCATCCGTAGCGGTGCGGGAAGCGCCATCCGAGCGCGAACGGTACGACAGCCTCGCCCTTTGCGGAAATCTCCACGCTCGCGGAAACTGCGGCCGCGGGAAGGTCCTCGCGCGATTCTGGGTCGGAGAAGTCGCGCGCCTCGCCGGACGCCATGAACTCCTTCCAGATGCGGTCCATGCGCACCATCCATCCGAGGTCGCCGAGCTTCGTCGCGCAAGAGACGGAAACCGCCGGATCCTCGGGAACGACAAGCGCCGTTCTGCCGAGCGTGGTGTCGCACGCCGAATCGTCCGCGCTGCCGATGGAGATTCCGCGCACGCCGTCCGATGCGATGCGGCGCGCCTCCATCGTTCCGCCCGCGATGTTCACGAGAAAGCCGTAGACGGAAACCTTAATCGGCGCGTCGGTCGTGTTTGCGATGCGCCAGCGCAGGAGCGCAGCGGGAATCGCGCTCTCGGCGGAATCGCCGCGCACGAGAGGATTCATCGCCTCAAGCGTCGCACAGACCGGCATTGACGGATCCGACAACGCGACCTGGGCGAGGGGATAGGCAACCTTGAACTCCGCGCACGAGAAGCGCGGGAAGCCGTGGTTCGGAGGCGTTGCCCCCTCTCCGCCTTCGTAGAACTCGGTGTCTATCGGACCTTCAAGGAGCCGCGCGGCGATTTTGCCGTCCGCGGTCTCGATGCGGATCCAGAACGCCGTCGACGCGTCGGAGCGCGCGGCCATCGGAGTGAAGCCCTTCGCCGGCGAGTTCCTGATCTCCCAGTCGACGAGCCCGCCGCGTCCGTTCAATGAGACGGTGCCCGTCCCGATTCCGCCAATCGGCATCTTTATGCGCCTGAGGCTCTCGCCCTCATAGGACTTGAGGACAGGCCAGGCGGCGGAAAGCGAAAAAGTGAAAACGGACGCTGCAGCAAACGCCGCGAGTTTGCATGCGTTCATTTCGCGGCCTTTTCGGACTTGTGGGTCTTCTTCCACTCCGCCGCCTTCGCAGTGAGGTCGGGAAGTTCGGACTTGTATTCAGCGCCCTCGGCGGGGAATGTCGTCATATAAGCCTTGACGAGCTTGAGCGCCTCGACCGGATTGGTAGCCTTCTTTGCCGTGATCTCCTCCTTGAGGTCGGTCTTCGCGGTTTCGATTGCGTCGAGAATCTCCTGAGCTTCCTCCGCCTGCTTCTGCTGGACGGGCGTAGGATTCTTCCCGTTGCCCTTCTTAACGGCGGCCTCAAGCGTCTTGATATGGCTCTTGATGGACTTGCCGAGGATAAGCTGCTTTGACATCGCCTTGAACGACTGGAACTGGACTCCGTCGCAGAGCGAAGGCGGCGCGTTCACGGCGAGAATCGCGGCCTGGACCTCGGCATAGGCAAGGTCGGCGTCGCGTCCGGAATAGACCACCTTGCCGCGGTGGTTGATGACGTACATGAACGGAATTCCACCTTCGTTGTCCGGTTCGTCGACGAGTCCAGCTCCGTCATAGACCGGATACGTAATCTTGTTGAGCGTGACGAGTTTGTTCACCTCCTCGACTTCACGTCCCTGCCTGTGCGAGCCGATGAGGACGAAATCCTTTCCCTTGTTGGCGTTCCACATCTTCTGCATGAAAGGAAGAAGCGCGCGGCACGGCGGACAGTTGATGCCCCATTCGTCGACCAGCACTACCTTGCCGACAAGATCATCGGCCGTGATCTTCGGTCCACTGTAGTAGTTGTCCTCCGTGAGGTTCCTCCACTCGGCGCCAAGCGCGACCGCGGTAAGAACAACCATTCCCGTTGCAATTATTATTCGTTTCATGGCTTATTAGTGGCTAGTGGTTAGTGGTTAACGGTTAGTGAACTTTTGAACTTTCAACTTTTATTCAAACACTGCATACGCCGGGAGTCCGACGACTTCCCTGAACTGCTTGAGCTTCCTGAATTCGTCTACTTCCGACGCATCGAGCTTTATGACAGTAAAGCGCGACAGGGCTTTCTTCACGCGCGCATCGGCGAGCGTCGTCGCCTCCATCGCCGTGCAGTTCTTGCACCATGTCGCCCAGCAGTCGACGAACACCGGCCCGCCCTTCTCCATGGCCGCGGCGAAGACCGCCTCGAAATTCGCCGGCGTCGCCTCGACGACATCGCCTTCCGCGCGCGGCACATCTGCCGCGGACGCGGCGCTTGCGCCGCGCGGCCCCATCCAGCCAATCACCGCAAGCCGCGCATACCAGGCTGCAAAGCAGATGAGAACGACGCCGAAGATGCGATTGACGGACTTCATCCACGCGCCCGGCTTTGGCAGGACCTTCATCCCCGCGCCGAGGAACGGCCACGGAAGCGCCATGCCTATTCCGAGCGCAAACGGAAGCGCCAGGACGAGCCTGCTGCCTTCCGCATAAAGCCGTGCCGTGAGCACGATAACAGATATCAGGACTGGCGCCACGCATGCACCCGCAAGAACAGCGGCGAGCGCGCCGAAGAGAAATGGGACGGCGAGGGACGCCTTTGACGCGCCCTGCGCGTTCGTCGTCGGACGGTACTTCGCGAGATCGATGCTGAAGAAGCCGAGCATGGAGACCGCAAGCGCCAGAAACACTACGGCGACAAAGGCGTTGAACCACGGGCTGGACTGTATCGTGCCGAAGGCGAGGAGCCCGACGGACGCAAGCGCGCCAAGCGCGCCGTAGGCGACAGCCATGCCGAGTCCGTACGCCGCGCCACGCACGGGCGACTTTCCGATGATAATGAGGTTCACCGGAATCATCGGCAGAACGCAGGGGGTGAGGTTCAGGGCTAGTCCGCCCACTAGCGCGAGAAGAAGCGTGAGCCAGGTGAAGGAACCGAACGCGCCGCCTTTATCATCCTCTGCGGGCGGTTTCGTTGAGTCCGCCGTCTCGCCGAGGAAAGCGAGGAATTCGTCGACGCCGCGCGAGCCGAGGATCATCCGCGACGGCTTTTCGGGAAGCGCCGGCGCAGGCTTTCCCGCGTCAGGCTTCGCGGCACCGTCGTCGACGATGCGGCATACTCCGTCCTCGCAGACCCACTTGACGCCGTTCGCGTCTACGGTGACTTCGGAATGCTTCTCCGCCGCAGGCTCAAGGCTCTGCAGCGACGGAACGGCACAGGCCTGCCGTGCGGCGCAAACGGCGCCGAGCAGCAGGCCCACCGACACGCAATTGCATATGCTTCGGCGGAGAGTTTCGATAATTTTCCTCATGTAGAAAATTATACCAAAATTCGCCCCCGCCGTGTGGGGCTATAGGCGGGCGACGCCGGTGCGGCGCGCGGCCTCCGCGACTGCGGCCGGGACGATGTCCCTGAGACGGCGGTCGAACGGCTTCGGAATGATGTAGCCCGTGCCGAACTCGAGCGTCTCGTTCGGATAGATCGCCTTGACCTCGTCCGGGACCGGTTCGCGCGCGAGCATCGCGAGCGCGTTAGCGGCCGCGACCTTCATCTCGGTATTGATCGTCGTCGCGCGGACGTCGAGAGCGCCGCGGAAGAGATACGGGAAGCCGAGCACGTTGTTGATCTGGTTCGGATAGTCGCTCCTTCCCGTCACCATCACGTACTTCCTGCCCTTCAGCGCCTCGGCGACAGCCTCGGGCGAGACTTCCGGATCGGGATTCGCCATCGCGAAGATCGCGGGGAACTCACCCATCGTCTTCACGTCGTCGCCGGTCAGAACGTTCGCGGCGGAGACGCCGATGAAGACATCCGCACCGGCAAGCGCCTCCTTAAGCGTCTTCTTGTCGGTGTCTACGGCGTGGCGCGCCTTGTAGGGGTTGAGGTCCGTGCGGTCCTTCCTGATCGTTCCCTTGGAGTCGCACATCGTGACGTCGACTACGCCTGCGGCCTTGCACATCTCGCAGATGCGGATTCCCGCCGCGCCCGCACCGTTCATCACGATCTTGAGGTCCTTGAGCTCCTTCCCGGCGAGGTACGCGTAGTTCATGACGCCTGCGAGCGAGATGACGGCCGTGCCCCACTGGTCGTCGTGGAAGACAGGTATGTCGAGCGCCTTGTCGAGCTTGTCCTCAATCTCGAAGCAGGCCGGGGCCGCGATGTCCTCGAGGTTGATGCCGCCGTACTGCGGGGCGAGCGCCATCACCGCGTCGATGACGCGCTGGGGATCGGTCCGACCGGTGTCCTTTCCGTCCTTGCGGCAATGCGCGAGCGGAACAGGCCACGCGTCGACGTCTGCGAACGCCTTGAAGAGGACGGCCTTGCCCTCCATCACCGGAACGGACGCAGCGGCGCCGAGGTCGCCGAGTCCGAGAATCGCCGTGCCGTCCGAAACAACGGCGACGAGGTTGCGCTTCGCCGTTACGTCCCACGCCGCCTTCGGATCCTCCGCAATCGCCTTCACGGCGTGCGCGACGCCGGGTGTATAGGCGAGGCAAAGGTCGTCCTTCGTCTTGAGCGGCTTCGGAAGCGCCACCGCGACCTTTCCGCCGAAATGATATTTAAGAACCTCTTCCCTGTCGTATGCCATTTTTATATCTCCTTTTCGCTGAAGTTGAAATGTGTAACCTTGACGCCGGTCGGGCCGAGCGTCTGCTTTATGACATTGAGCCACGCGTCGGAAACCTCGCACGCGATGACGACCGCGTCCGCGTTCACTCGGTTGATGATCTCGGGAGCCTCGATAAGCGTGCCGTAGACCTTGATTCCGCCGACGTACTGTCCGCGCAGCAGGATGTCGTCGTCCAGAAGCCCAACGATTATGCGGTCGTTCGCCGTCGTCTTCCTGACGAACTCGCGGCGGTACGTGCGGTACCTGAGCCCCGCGCCGTAGACGAGCACGCGGCTGACGTCCTTGCGTCCCTTGAGCCGCGAGCAGTCGAGCGCGTAGAAGACGTCCCTCACCACTGGCCGCGCCAGGCGCGCGGACGCAAGGAAGAGGAACGAAACGAGGAAGTACACGAGCGTCGCGCCGGCGATATCGGCAACGGCGGTGTCGTCGGGCACCACGTTCGGCGCGAAGCAGAGCCCGATGCTGCCCGCGACGGCGCCTGCGGCGCATGCGACGAGCATCCTCGCGAAGTTGGACGTCATCGCGCGGGACCACACGGTCACATAGGTGCGGAAGAATATCAGCGCCGCGAAGGACGCGGTGACGCGTATCGGCAGCGCGACGCGACATTCGATCTTCGTCACGGGGAACTGCATCACGTAGAGCATGACGAAGAACGCCGCGACAAGCGCCATCACGTCGAAGGCGACGTAGAACGGAACGGACAGCTTCGCCCAGCGCCGGCGCGCGGACGTAGCCCTGTCGCGCGCGAACGAGGCGAGGAGACGCCCCGCGTCGAACAGCTCGACGCGCGCCATATCGCGGAACACTATGACGCATCCGACGGCGAACGCCGCGAGCCAGAGTCCGGCGGAGCGCGACTTGAGCATCATCCCGCCGAGCCCGAACAGCACCGCGACGAGCGTCATCAGGTAGAGAATCCACGCCGTCTTGCGCTGGTTGAGTCCGGTGGAGCGAAGGATGCGGTGATGAATGTGGTCGTGGTCCGCCGTCATCACGCGGTCGCTGTCACCTGCCGCCGCCTCGCGCTTCTCGCGCCTAAGTATGACGTGCCTGATGGAGCGCCGCAGGATCGCGAGCGAGGTGTCGAAAATCGGCACGCCCATCGCGAGCACCGGCACTCCGACGGAAACAAGGAACGAGTTCGGCGTCTGGGTCGCGAGCGGAAGCGTCGCCACGAGGTAGCCGATGAGCATCGACCCGGAGTCGCCGAGGAAGACGGACGCGGGGTTGTAGTTGTAGCGGAGGAATCCGATCAGCGCACCGGCGAAGGCAAAGTGGAAAAGCGTCTGGTCGGGCTTGCCGACGAACATAAGCGACCCCGCCATGCCGAGGGTGGCGATGAGGGCAATTCCGGAGGCGAGCCCGTCGAGTCCGTCGATGAGATTGAACGCGTTCACCGCGCCGACGATCCAGAACACGGTCAGGATGCAGTCGACGACAGCGGGAAGAGCCGGCCATAGCGTGCTGAAGCCGAGTCCGCCCCAGCACCAGGTCGCAAAGGCGACGGCGATCTGTCCGAGCAGCTTGAGCTTCGGTGGAAGCCCCCACTTGTCGTCGGCTAGCCCGAGCAGGAATAAGACGCCGGCAAGCGCGGACACGCGCAGCGGGTGCACCCCAACGCCCGATCCGACCCAGCGGCTTCCGGTCGCGAGGACGTAGACAACGAACGAGCCGAAGAGCCCGAGGAAGAGCGCGACGCCTCCGCCACGCGGAATCGGAACCTTGTTGATGCGGCGAGGATCAGGCTTGTCGACCATGCCCAGCTTGCGGTTGAGCTCACGCACCACGGGAGTAAGAACAAGGGTAAGCGCAAGCGCCGCGAAGAAAACGATCGCAAACGGCATCAGACGCATCAGCAGGTTCGTCATTTCGCCCCTCCTTCGCCGCCGAGCGGTATCTGCGACAGCATCCAGGCGATTCCCGCGTCATCCGCGCGCGAAAGATGCACGCTCACCATGACCCACCTGTCGATGCGGTTGAGGATGCTCCTGTCGAGGACGTCGCGGAAGATTCGCGCAACATGGCTAGCCGTCGAATACCCTTCCTGGTTGAAGAACGTGTACGCGAAGCCGAAGGACGGGGAATCCTTCGCCGAAAGCTCGATCATCCGCCAGTCGCGTCCGCAGACCTCGCGCGTACGCGGATTGCGCATGGCGAAGCCCTGCGCGGGGAGGCAGAGCTCAGGTCGGTGGATGGAGCTCTTCGACTTTCCTCCGATGACGAGCGAGACGACCATCCAGTCTCCGTTCTGCGCGACATAGCGCCGCTTGATGATCGTCGTGTCGGCAGGTAGGACCGTGAGCTCCGCCTCGGACGCCCCCAGCTCCTCCGACTCGAAGCCGGAAAGCTCCCCAAGCGACAGACGCGGCGCCTCCGCCACGACGACATCTGGCGTAGCCGCCTGATAGAACATCAGCGGCACGATCAGGACGGCGGCGAAGGCAGGGACGAGCAACACGCCGCCCGCTGCACGCGGCAAAGTCCGACCGTCGCCAGCCGCAGGCCGCGGTTCTGACTCGTCGTCCGTCGCCTGCTGCGCGTCGCTGCCCCGTTCGAAGAGCCTCGTTATCGCCTCCCCCGTCGCCACCATGAGGAGGATCGCGACGGCGAAAACGACGAAGCCGGAGTAGTCGTGGTAGAAGCCGGTGGCGAAGTCGGACGACGCATAGTTCGCGACGAGGACGATGGAGAGGATGCGCGCGACGTTGCCGAGGATCGCGATCGGGACGGACGCCGCGAACAGGATTCCCCTTCTCAGCCACGTAGGCTGCGTGAAGTACGCGTAGCCCGCGGTAAGGGCCATCAGAGCGAAGAGCGAGCGGAGCCCGCTGCACGGGTCAGCCACGTCGATCGCGAACGAACCGTCTGCCGCGCCGACCATCGTACCCTGCTGGACTATGTCCGCACCTAGTCCGCGAGCGACCGCGAACGCCGTCGAGCTCGCGAGGAGCCTGAGGTGTACGGTTACCACGTCGAGGAACGTCGCGAGCGGGATGCAGAAGAGGAGAAACAGCGCAGGGAAGAGCACGGCCTTTGCCGTTGCGCGTCCGAAGAAAGCCCAGGGAACCGCGATGAGGAGTCCGACGAAGGCGACTATCTCGAACCGGAGCTGCACGCCCCTTACGCCGAGGAAGCCGAGCGCGAGGAACGGCAGCGCAAAGACGAGCCCCGCCCAGGACGGCGCGCCGAGCGATGCGAGAACCTTGTCGCGCTCGGTCCAGAGAACGTAGAGGGAGAAGAGCGGAACGTACCAGCCGAAGGACATGTCCTCGATCTCGGCGCGGAACATATCAGGCGCGTGGTGGAGGATCATCGCGTTGAACCCCCACGCAATCGCGGCCAGGACGACCGCCATGAGACCGAACCGGACCTTTGCTTCCCTCGTCATCATTGCACGTTGCGCGAAACCGTCAGCGGTACACGGACCTCGGACGCTGCATTTTCACCTTGGGCTCCTCGAGGAGCAGCGAGTACCACTGGTCGCCGAGTCCCGAGTTGTTGAAGTGGGCGACGCGGTTGTTCATGAGGCACTCGTGGTTGCGCTTGAGGACCTCGTTGTCGGAGTTCTTGAGCGCTTCGGTGAGCGCTTTGAACGCCTCGTCGACCTTGCCGCGCTTCACGAGTATCCAGCTCCATGTCGCCGCAAGGAGGACGTTCTGGTTGTAGCGGAGCCTGCGGACTCCCTTCGTGTACGTCTTCTCCATCTTCTCGATCGGCTCGTCGAGCATCTGCTCGCGCGCGAGCTTGATCGCCACCGTGTTCGGATCGAGGAACATCGCCTTCGGCATAAGTGCGTCCACGGCCTTGAAGTCGCGGATCATCCAGTTGAGCTGGAGCTGCGCCGTGGCCATCTGTCGCTCGATCATCGGCACCCAGAGCTTGTATTTGCGAAGGCTCTCCGTGGCGGCGAGAGCATCCTTCACGAACACGCGCGTGTCGTCCGCGATCTCCTTCTGCGCAGCCTGGATGGACCCGGGCGGACGCATCTGCCAGCGCTGCATCTTCTGCTGCAGGCGCTTCTGGCCGGCTTCAAGGATGCACTGCACAGTCGTCATGTCGGCCTTGACGCGCTTCTGGATGAAGTAGCCCACGGCGAACTGGAAGACGCCGAAGGTGAGAAGACCGAGAAAGACGCTCCAGCCCAGACCAAGGTCAGCACCCCAGTGGGCCGCCGAAAACCCGCCGAAAGCGGCGGCTATAGCGATAAACAATGTAACCATGCGGTATATTATACCATAAAACGCCTAAGCGCGCATAGTGGGAAAATTGCAGCAATTTTAACAAATTATAGTACTTTTGTGTTTTCGTTGCCGCTCGTCGCCGCCCTGTTTCAGTCAGTTTTGCAACCTTTTTACAACTGCCGAAAATCCCCCGAAAATTGTGTGTACCCATAGTAATTCTATGGCAACATCAAGAAGCCCCCCCCGTGACGGGCAACAGCCGTGAAAATCCGCCGCGAGGGGTGTGAGACTTGACCTATCACCCGATAGGCAAAGTCTTTAAGAGGAAAATTCAATCATCGCGAATCAAACCGTCCGCCCCGGCATTGACCAACCGATTCATCTTGCGAGGGTCGCGAAAAATCAGATGCGTTTTCGCCGCCGTGACAAAATAGACTTTGATTGTCGCCACGGTCATATGCGAATACGCGCCATTCGGACGATTGTATTCTATCTCAATACCGTCAGTGTCAACAGTAGCGGGCGTGCCGCTGCTGGATTTCTGTTCGGCCTTGAACTCGCGTGTTTGCATCGAGTAATTGCACGGGAACCGACCGCGAATGCAGTTAACCTCCGACGGGAAGGCTTCAGTCCAGTACGGCGACAGCCATTGTACATAGTAGGAAGCGGGGTCATCTGGAAAGCGCGGTGCCGTTTTGTTCGACTCTAGATACACCTGCCCGAATGCATATAGATAACGATGCGTTTTCCGCCCCGTCGCAAGGGTAGCGGGGTCCACGGTTTCGGTCGCTTGCAGAACGCCGTCGCGATAAACTTCAAGGATCATGTTGCCGTCGTCCATTCCTGACTTAGGGGGGTAGTGTCGATATACGAATATGCCTCTTGCCCTAGTGTAAACTGTCCATTTGAGATGCCGAGCGGCTGTTTGGTAATGCGCAGCTTCCAGTCGCCGTTATAGATTGCATATGATATGCCCGTCACAACATCGACGGTGTTTGTCGGTAGGGTGTTCTGTAGATGCCCTATGCTCATGTATTTCAGTGTACCACCGTCCCGCACCACTATCGTCGGCGTGCTTCCTGTCGCTTCAAGTTCCTGCGCCAATGTGTTGGCAGACGTCGGCGTGCCCGTGTTCCACCCCTTTATCTGCAGTTCGCCCTCATGGGTATTGTCGGCACCCTGTGCGGGGTCATGCGGTATGAACTCTGTAGACACATCGTCAGGCGAGACGGACTCGCCGCCAGTACCGCCCCCGAACACAACGGTGGAATCTACGAATTGCTTTACCCGCTTCGCCCCTGTATTGTCATCCGACTCCAGTTGCGCCACTAGCAGATTGATTACACTTTCGCCTGTTGTCGCCTGTCCTTCGGAATCGGAAAACTCCGCGCTTGGCGATCCTGTGGCGTCGGGGTCGGGAATGTGCGCGACGAGCCAAACCTCCTCCGAATCGCTCTCAATCCCGCTTATAGTGTACCATCCCGACGGCAAAACGGAAGCCGCAGATATGCCGCTTGGGGTGAGATAGGCCTTGTCATGCATTACAAGTTGCGAAGTGTCGGGGAGCCATATCACCCATGCACCTTCGCCGCTTGATTCCGACTGCGACCAGCGCACCGTGAACGGCGGCGGGTAGTCGTCGGGCGAAATAGTGGCGGACGAGTATGTCGGGGCCGTGGCGTCGGACGCGCCGCGAACGATGCGCGTCAATGCACGCGCCGCCTTCTGCGAGATTACGAAAGCCATTATTCGCCTCCATTCACTATCGTGTTGTCATCATCGTCGGGCGCGGGAGGGGTCGGCGGTTCTGAATAGAACCACTCCGGGAAGTCCGCGCGCTTGTATGCGTGGAAGGTCAGGACTATAGGCGTCGCCTGTCCCTGCGAGTCTCTTGTCTGCGCCCCGCCGTGTCCGTCGAGAAGTTCGGGGGCCATGACCGTGGCGGGTTGTCCCGTTTCCTTGCTGACAACCTGTATAAGTTTGAGTTTGTGAGTAGTCGAGTCAATCTCCCTCATGCCCGCGTCAACCACTGCGGCGTCCCACCCGATTTCTCCGTCAGACGGCGGGTAGTTGTTCGTCACGACGTTTGAACGGTAGCGCAGATGAATGGTATATTCATACGGCAGCCGCCACTCCCCGATAATCTTCCGTTCGGCTATTGTGCAAAGAAGAGTCCCCGGCGCGCAAGTGACGTCTCCGATTGTGATTTCAGCCGAATTGACCTTGCATAGGAACGCGGAATACCCCGTCTTGCGCTCCGAACACTGTATCACCTTCGTGAAGGTCGGCGCGGGCGCGTTCACCATTGGAACGGAGTCGAACGGGTCGCCCGCCGAATTGACGACAGGCTTAGCCGCTTCGTTTCCGACGGCAACAGACGCGACAAGTTCCTTCTCGCCTGTCCCATCATCCCATCCCCACTCTTTCACGGCCTCGATATATTCGGGATGCTCCGGGTCGAGCGGTTCAATGGATGTGGGGCCGTAGTTCACCGTTACATCGAGCGTGTTCTTCGCCGCGCCGTCGGGCTGCGTAACGTCGTATGAGAGCGCGTAGAGTCCGGGACGGGTTGGATGCTCCGAGCCGATGGCGGGGACCCCCGGAAACTCCGTCGGGAGTTCCGTCGCGGCGAGGGGTTCAGTTAGAACGAGCTGATACTTGATGCTTACGTCGCCCGCGCCGTTCTGCCCTACCTTGTAGGACCGCCCCGCCTTTACGATTGTTTCTTTTACTGTCATTTCTGCCGCCTTTCTTAAGTTGTTCTTCTTTTGGCCATTTGCCGCGCAAGATCTTTATAGAACGCCCCCTGCGCCCATTCCTTCAGATGCTTGTCAACATACGCGCCGAACGGTTCGGGTAGCACGCGGCGCGGATTGTGCGCGTATTCGCGCGGTATGTCCTTGATGCCGAGTTCGTGCCAATAGTGCCTCCAACTGTTGTCGGCCAAATCATTGTTGCCGACCGCGTCCTGGAAGTTGACCGCCCATTTCGCCAGCCGCTTGGGCCATCCGATGAATTGGGTATCTCCGATTTTGTAGGATACAATAACGTGCCGTTCGTTCAGTATTCCGCCCATCGGAGACGTGCGCCCCCGCTTTGCGCGCAGCTCCTTCGTGAACTGCTCGAAGTCCTTGAACTTCGGGACGCCCTCAACTCCGCCCGACCGCGTGATTACCTTCTGCAGTTTGTCGCGGAGCCCCTTACACGCCCGCCCATAGGATTTAGTCCAGAGCCGCCGCTCGTCTATCCCGTTTTTCGCCGCCCATATCTCCAACTCTTTGAAAGAGACGTCGAGAACAACGGTCTTGTTCCGCCCGCGCCCCTGCGAGAGCGTGACGCCTCTTCCTCCGAGCGAGAATGTTCCGAGCTTCGCCATAGCCTTATGAAAGCGGCGCGCGGACGTCAGCCGTGCAGCGCATTATGATATACCCGTCCATTGCGCGGGTAGTCTGTTGTACCGTGAGGGTTACGCCGGGGGCGATTGTCAGCTCATCGCCAATCTTGACAAGAGCGGCGAGCGCGTTGTCGGGATTGGCGCAAGGAACGCGAACGGTCCACGGGTTCGCCGCCAGTCCGTCCCGCGTAGGTCCCGCGCTCTCGCTCTGGCTTTCGCCCTCCAGTACCTGCGCGCGAAATGTGCCGCGCCTGTGAGGTTCGGCATCCTCCGTCCACATGACTTCGCGCAACATCGGCGCGAGGGCCTTTTCATTCACGAATTTGATGTGCATTGCCTGTTCCTTTCGCCTGTTGCCGCAGAACGCGCCGTCCTGCGCCTGCGCCGCGTTTCAAGGGACCCGCCCCTGCGCTGATACGGCTTTCGCGCCGTGCGCTTCCAGCCCCCTTGTCGTGCGTGTCGCGCGATTGCGGCGAAATTGCGTTGTCACGGGGTGCAATCGTCGCAAGGTGCGCATTGTCCGTTTTCGCACTTCACCACCATCGAACCCCCGTCCTTCGTGGGAACGGTAACGGTGCCGCTCGTCTTTTCGGACATCATTTTCAGCACGGCTTGAGCCCCCGAGTCAGTAAGCTTCTCAAGAACCCCCTTAGATGCGTCCGTGGCGTTCTTGATTGCATCGTTATAGGCAACGTCAATATCTGGCTTAATGTCCATTGTTGGCGTGGCGGTCTGCGTCTCCGTCGATCCCGCCGAGTCAGCGGATGCGAGCGCACCGTCGCCCAGGGAGATATGCACCGTGTTGCTTTTCGCATCATCCCCGACCTTGACGATTATGTCGCCATAGGTCGCCGTTGTCGCGCGTGAAGCGGGTTGTGTCTCCATGCACCCGGCGAGAGCGAGGGAAACAACGGCGAAAATGCAAGCGGGCGTGCAGTTTGAGCATCCGCTCTTTTTCGCCTTAACCTTCGCCGCCAGCTTTTCGGCTATCTTCGCCTTGCCTTTTGCGATTTTCTCCTTTATGGTTTTCTTGACCTTCATGTGCATGCCTCCTGTTTAGTTGTTTGTGAAAATCTTTTCCGCCGCATAGCGGAGTCCGACAAGCGCGGGAATGAGCCACATGAGCCAGACTACCACGCGACGCACGATGTCGCGCGCCGTTTTCCCCCATTCCGCCCGTTCCGCATAAAGATGGTTCAACTGGTTTTTGATGTCGTCAAAACCGCGTCTGTTCTCGTCGCGGGAATCCTTCATTTCAGTTTCCACGCGAGTGAGGCGCGAGTCGATTTTATCAACCCGTTCATCGAGAGCCGCGAGCTTCTGGCTGTCTTTGTCTTCCATGACTACGCCCCCAAATCGGTTTCTTGATAGAGACTGTCCCCGCCCTCCGTGTTGTCGGCGGTTTGTTGCGTGTTCTCCGCAATTTTCTTGAGTAGGTCGGTCTGTTTTTTCTGCTCGTTCTGGTAGTCGGGACCCAACAGCGAGAGCCGCCGCGATGCGTTGCTTCCGCCCTCTATGAGTCCATTTGAAATCCGCACCGCCCGTTCCGCAGCCGCCTGTGTTGCCGCCTCCGGGGATGCCGCATTTCTCGCGCCCGTGTTCTTGGCCGCGCCTTCATAGTTGGCTTGGAAGTTACGCGCGGCTTCGAGCCGTGCGGCGAGTTCATCCGCGCGCTTCTGCATCCGCTCATCAATGTTGTCGTACTCAATGCCGAGTTCGCGCCATTCATCCATGTAGGCGTTGCTTACATTGTCCCAGACGTCGCCCCATGTGCCACCCGACCCGAAAAGCCCTTCATATATCGAACCGCCCAGCGCACCCAACGCACTGTAGAAAGATGTAAAGAACTTTTGGAAAGCGAGAAACGGCTTGAGAAGTATGTCCCCTACATTTTTCGCCCAGTAGGAAATCCACGCCGAAAGCGCCATCATCGACTGTCTGAACGAGCCGCCAAAATCTCCCGACACCCATTGCGCAACGGTGCCGAGAGCTTCGAGCCACAAGGTCTTGAATGTGCCTGTGAGTTCCGATACGCCGTCCGCTATATCGTCGGCGGCATTTGCCGACGCTTCGGAAATAGTGCCGAACGCGCCGACTACGCCTTGAAGAGCCGCCGTCCCGTTCTCGGCGGCATTTATTAGCGGCATAAAGTCGAGACCGCTCCGTCCGAAAGCCTTGACCGCTTCCTGTCCGCGCTTCGAAACGTCCTCAATCTTGCCAATCTCGCCTATTGTCTCATAGAACCCCGCAAGCCCGGAACGGCCTGTGTTTTTTTCCATGAGCGAGAAAGAACGGGCGAGTGAGTCAACATTAGCGCCCTGTATGCCGAGAACGCCGAGAGCCTGCGAGAGCTGCATCAGCTCGCCGCTCGTCGTGTTCGCCTTCATAGCGATGTCGGACAAGTGGGAAAGCTCGTCTATGCCGCCCTTTATCGCGCGTACCGACAGATACGCGCCAGCCGCCGCGAGCGCACCGCCCATTACTTTCGAGATGCGGTTTCCCGCCGCGAGCGCGCGAGCCTGTATGCTCTGAAACGCGGTCGCGGTCTGGTCTTTCCCTCGTATCGCTATGTTATGGGTTGATGTGCTCATTGGCGGTCTGTGCCTCCGTTAGATGTTTACCACCGTCCAGCCGCTCGGGCACGCGTCCACTCCTCTGGATATAGTCTCGTCTGTGCCGAGAGCGGCGGGACACTTGAATGTTCCCCCCGTCGGAACGTTTGTCATCCATCCTTGCGTCGCGCCGTTCTGAAATGCGCTAAACCGCACCTCAACCTCGTTGAGCGAGGTGCAACCGCTAAACATAAACCTATAAGCATAGGCTGTCGGAGATATAGCATACAGAATGGGCGCTTTGGTCAGCGAGGTGCAACCGGAGAACATAGATTCGCAACAGTAGTTAGCCGTTCCCGTAGCTGATATCTCCGGGGCAACTGACAACGATGTACAACCGTTAAACATACCTCTGTAGCAATATTGCGCAAGAGTAGTTGCGGGAAGAATTTCGGGAGCTCGTGACAATGCCGTGCAAGCTTGGAACATCCCGTAATAGCAATAGCTATACAATGTCGTTGCGGGCAACGCGGGCGCGCTCGTAAGCGTGCGGCACCCGGCGAACAGAAAACAGAAACTGTATCCCATTGCGTTCTTGGCGTCGCTGTGCCCCTTAGTCTGATTAACTATACTTGCAATATTGCCTTTGGCCGCGACACGGCCTGTTATGACAAATGAGCGATACAATGTTAGGCTCGAGGAGAAATATTTGTTCGACCTACCGCTTTGTGCCCGAAAATATACGCAATCCCCCACATTGGGCATGGAAATGGCGTCACTATAAGCCCAGACGGAATAAGGTTTCCACGTTATGCCATCCGTTGAATATTCAAGGTATATTGTCTGCAATGTGCCGCCGCTTCCAATGTTGATTAGTTTGACGGTTGCATTGGGTTCTTCCGCCTCAAAAGTAAGCCCCCAGTACGGCACGCGCTCGCCTTCCATCTTTACCGCCGACGTGTCGAACTCATTGGCCGCGACCTCGCGCACCGTGAAAAGCCACGTCTCGCCGCTTGGTATCGTCTGGTCGAGCCCATCGCCGTATATCATCCAACCCGTTTGAAGGTTGAATGTTATAGCGCCCGTATTCCCTGCCGTGTTCGTGATTAGCACCTGGAATTCACGCGCCTTGCCCGAGACTGCCGCAGGGAAAGATAGCGATATGTCCGCTGTGTTGTCAGCCGTCGGGACAATCCTGTTCATCGTGCGGTCTGCGAGTGTGGCGGACGCCGTGATTGTCTGTCCGATGGCATATCTGCCCGCACCGTCAACGGCGGTTTTCACGCCGCCGCTCGTTATGAGCTTCTGCGAGTTGGCGGTCGGGGTAGTGTCAACAGCCGCCGAAGCAATGGCGTTCCTTGACACCGTGCCGTCAAGAATCAGCGCTCCGGGCAGCTTGCGGTTTCCGTCGAGAAGGACCGTCGATCCAATCTGCACGCTGTTGGCCGTCCCGTTCGTTCCGGGGCCAATCTGCACCGCGCCGTCGACGGTTACTTTGGCATTGTGTCCGATTGCTATGCCTTCGCCGTTTGTTCCCCCTACCTCCGCGTGTGCGCCGATTGCGACGCCCGGCTTGGTCGCGTGCGCTTGGAAGCCTATGGCCGTGCCGTCTGTGACCGCCGTCGCCGCCAGTCCTTCGGCGTGTCCGTATGCCGCCGCCGTCGCACCGTTGCCTATTGCTAGAGCCTGCGTTCCCGTGGTTGTCGTGTTGCTTCCGATGGCCAGCGCGTTGTCCGCCTGTACATTTGCGTTTGGACCTATCGCCAGCGCGTTGTCGCCGCCCGCCGTCGCGCTGTTGCCGATTGCCATTGTCCCCGACCCGCCTATGGTCGTGTCTTTGCCAATGTCGATATAGTTTGTCGCGCCCTGTGACACGGTCTTGGAGCCGCCGCCGATTGATACGGGATCCGCCGCCTTGTCGAGCTTGCCATACCGCAGTGTATCGAGCGCGTCGGAGACTGTACACGCCGAGAATGACGCCGCGCTTCCCTGTCCCTCCAAAACGCAACGCATAAGCACACCGTTGACTAATGCCAACTGTCCAACGGTGTAATATGCCCCGCCCTGCGGATATGCTAAGTCTTCGATAACGGAGAAATGCCCACCTGCATTCGGGACCGCGCCCAACGACGGGAGTTGCACGCGCTTGGTAACGCCGCCGTCGCCGTAGAGCGTCACGCCGTCGGAATCAACCGTATACTTGACTGTTTCGCCGTTGAGCATTCGGACGGTGCCCGTGATGTCGCCGCCCGTCTTGCCTATAAGGTCAAGATTGGCCGCCGTCTTGTTGCCTGTGAGGGTAACGCCGTTGACCTGCGGCTTGTTGCTCAGAGCCGCGTAATCGTTGGTTTCAATGGGATATTGTGCTTCCCATTGTCCGACAGTCTCGCCATCTGCGACAGCGTAGATATAGCGATATTCCGCACCGTCATGGGTCTCGTCGTCGAGAACTACCGCGTAGTCGTTGCGCGTCGGCGTCCTGACAACTCCGCCCGAGTATACGGTCTGAGCGTTAATCAGGTCGGCACGGGTCGGGAACGCCGCGCCCTGCGCCGTATACGTGATGTAGTACGCCGCGATCTTGTCTATGGCCGCGTCAGTCTGTGCCGCCGTGTAGTAGTTTTCCGCGAGGTTGTCCGCAAGTTCCGAAAGGCTCTCCGTGATATTGCCAATAGTCGCCGCCGAAAATCCTACCCATGCCGTTCCGTTGTACAGTTTGAGGTCGCCGCCAAACGGCGCGACGTCACCCTTCTTTACGGGATCTGGTGCCGTGTCGAAGTATTTGAGCTGATATGACACCGTTCCCGGCTGCACCTTCATGTCGCGGGTATATACCGCAAAATCGGCAATGCCGAGAATGTAGGATGTAATGGGGTCGCCGTTCTCGTCTATGCCGTCTGCGAGTATCGAGAAGCCGCTCTTTACCCGTCCGCTCGTCTCCGTTGCGGGTAGCGTTGCCGTCCATACGCCCTCCGCGCCGACGCTCGCCTCTACCGTGACATTCGAGCCGTCGGGATACTGCGCGTTGACATATACTTTCGTGATGTGCCAGCTTCCGACAGAAGCGGGGACGCGGCGGATGAATGCAGTTGACGCGCTGCCGACAATCGCCGTAGCTTCGAAGAGCGGAAGTTCTGGATGCGCCGCATTGAGTTGAACGGTAAAACTGCGTATCATGGTTTTTCTCCTTAGTTCAAATAGTCTGATAGTGAGTCGGGCTCGAGGTATTCCACGTAGAACGTAGCCCATTCGAGCGGGAAGTGAGAGATGTCATTTTCTTCGCGGCGTATCCTGTTGACGATTGCCCCCGCGTTGCAGTTGCGCACAATCACCAGTATGATGTCGCGCAACTCCTCCACGATTGCGTTCCCGCCGTTTAGGGTGAGGCCGTTCGCCGTGTCCGTCCGCTCCGTGACAACATTTGTGATGACCTTCTCGCCGCCTTCGCCCTTGACGAGTCCGCCGATGACGATGCGCACGGTGAAAAGGTCGTCCTCCTTCGTGGCCTCGTTTTCCTCGCGCGGCGAAAGCCAGCAGAAAGGCGCGTCCCTCTCGCCGGGCACGGCGGCGGCGTATGCCCCTACATGGACCGCGAGACCGCGCCCGAAATGTTCTACGCAGAACTCCCGCACCGCTTCGCTTTCGGCTATCGCAGTCGCCGCGTTGTTCATAATCTGTCGATGCGCCGTCATTTCGCCCTCCCCTCCTTCGCCGCCTGTCTGTCCGCGAGATTTTGCACGCTTCTGAAAAGCGCAAGTGCTTCCTGTTCCTTTTCCGCTTCGCGAGCCGCAGACGAGAGGAACGGAAGGCACCACGACGCGAGATTGTCAGCGCGTCCTGGTATCTCCTTCGGTTCGCCCGCCAGTATCTTGACAAGCGCGAATAGCAAAGTGAGGATGTCGGACAGCGCAAGCGGAAGCCATACACCCATAGTCCGCGCCCCCTCGTCAAGGAACGCCGCCGTTGTAGTCTCGCCGCCTTCGCTCCGGCTTACGAAAGCAGCCCAATAAAATTTGAGAGCGGACTCCCCTCTGGAACGCCCGCCAGTTCCTTCGCGAGTTTCTGCAACTGCGGGAGCGAGAGCGCGGTCGCGTCGATAGGCTTTCCGTCAGCACCCGTGCAATGGTCGGCAATCAGCCGCGTATAAGCCTCCTCGATGCACTCCTTCCCCTCCGCGAAAATCGCGCGGTTGGAGCGGAGTTCCGAAACGGTAAGGCGTCGCACCTTGACCGTTTCGTCTCCGAGGGTAACGTCTACGGTATCGCAGAACATAGCCGCCGCCCCTTATGCCTGTGCTGTCGAGCCGTCCGGGCGGAAGGTGACGTCGTATGTCGCTTTCCTGTCGCTGCTCGCGTCGATGGACGGCGGGGCGACCTTCGTGACAATCGCCTTCGCGTAGGATACCGTTGCGGAGACGTCCGTTCCGCCGTTTTCCAAAGTCACCGCAATCGAGAGAGCCGCCGGGGCCGCGTCCGCCGTTATGTCTCCCGTTCCCTTCTGGTAAAGGGTAATCGTGAACTCGTCGATCTCCTTCAACGCGCCCGTGATGAACTGCTTGACCGAATCCGAGAGCGCGGTAGTCTCCACCGCCTCTTTCGTCTCCGCCGCCATTGCGGGACCGCTTGCCATGTCATACGTCGCGCCGCCGAAAGTCAGCACCGCGCTTTTGACTGCGTATCTGTTTGCCATTGTTTTTCCCTCCTGTTGAAGGTTGATAAAACGGCGTGAAGCGGCGAGCCAAGATACACCGCTTCACGCCTTGACCGATGATTAGGCCGTGACAATCTGCAGGTAGCCCGGCGCGCCGTTAGAAGACTGCTTCGAGAGAGCCGCGCCCCAGAGGGCGTCAGCCGTCCACGAGCACTTTCCGTTGCACGCGTCCACCACCGTGCGGAAGCCGAGCGAGAAGCCCGTCGCCTCGTCGGTAGCCGTAGAGAACTCAATCAGTCCGCCGCCCTCGCGAACGGGCGTGACTATGCGGTTCGCCGTGGCGATTGCACCCTCCGGGACAACGAAACCGATTCCGTTGTTCGCGGACGCGCCAGAAGCCGCAGACGCATTCGGCGCGGGCACGACGGCCTTGAATCCGAGGAACTCGCCTATCATCCCCGACCGCAGAATCTGGTCGTCGCCAATCACGTAGGCGGGAAGGACGGCGAGAAGCGCCGCGTAAGCCGTGGGCGTGAGAAGAAGCACGCACTGGCGCGGGTCGTATCCTGCCGCGACAACCTTCCCCCAGATTGCCGTGAAGTCCGCAAGGGCGGCGTAGGTCGCCTGTGTGATTGCGGCGTCGCGGTTGGCATAGGTGAGAAGCCCCATGATGGACTGAACGGCGTACTTGCCGACCGCCTCCGCCGCCTTCGGGCCGAACTTGGACCAGCACGGCGCGAACTCGTTTTCAAGGGCCTGCCTGTCCGATACCGTGAAGGTGCTCTTCCTGTGGGTCGAGAGCGTCACGGTAGCGGGCGCGATCTGATTCGTCGAGTGGCAGTAGTTCTTCCCGTTGTCGGGGTCGAAGTCCTCCGAGTCGGACGAAAGCACCTCCACCGCGATTGCGGAGAACTTTTCGCCGTTCTGCGGCGCGTAGTTGGTCGAGAACAGCTTGGTGAACTCGACAAACGGCTTGATTGCCAGAATGCACTTGTCAGCAGCCGCGACAAGTCCGGCGTTTGCACTAACTGATGTTGCCATGATTTTTATCCTTTCGGAATGTGGTTACTTGATTTTCCCCGCGCGCTTCTGTGCGCGGAGTTTCTCCCTCTCCGCCGCCGTGGTCGCCGCCTTCATTTTTTCGGCGTAGGTCGATCCGACTTCGGGAGGTGTCAGCACCCCGGCCGTAAGCAGGTCGCGGGTATTTTCGAGCTGCGCCGCCTTGTCCTCTGCGGCCTTGAGACTGTCGCGGGTCTCCGCGAGGTCTGCGGTCGCCTTCTGGAGGGCGTTCTCGCTCTCTTCGAGCTTTGCGGAAAGCTCGCTCACCTTCGCCTTTGCGTCCGTGAGGTCTTTCTCGCTTGCTTCGAGCTTACTCTTGAAATCGTCTCGTTCGGCGGTAATCGCGGCAATCTGCGCCTTGAACTCGTCCGCCTGTGCGGTCTTGTCCGCTTCGGAAGCCGCCTTGAGGTCGTTGAACTTCTTGGAAAGCCCCTTGAACCGCGCCTCCCAGTTATCGCCGCCTGTCGCGCCCTGTGGCGCGTTTCTTTCGGGGGCCTTGTCGTGATACTCCATAAGCGCGCGGGCCGCTTCTGGGGCCTTGTCGTATGCCCTGCGCGTGAGGGAAGCCGCCGCCCTCAATTCGCCGCCGTAGTCCTCCACGGTGAAGCCGTAGTCAGCCGCCTCTTCGCGGGGTATCCACGTCTCCTCGTCCATGTAGCCCTTCACCTCGTCGGCGGTCTTCGTGTTCTTGGACATATAGAAGCCGAGAATGCTGTCGCGCATCTTGTCGAGCGTGTCGGCGTCCTTGCGCAACTCCTCCGCATTGCCCGAAGTGTAGGTCCACGGGTTGTGAATCATGAGGAACGAGCCTTCGCCCATCTTGATGCTCTTGGCCGCGCAGGCGATTGCGGAAGCCATAGAAGCGGCGATGCCGAGGACATTGCAGGTAGTCTCGCCGGGATATTTCTTGATTGCGTTGCATATCGCAAGCCCGCCCGTCACGCTGCCGCCGTAAGAATTGATGTTGAACTCCACCGCTTCGCCCTTCGCGTCCGCGAGGAAGTCCACTATCTGCTTGGGCGTGACTTCGGACTCGTACCACCGCTCCGTCTCGCCGCCGATTATGTCGCCGAAGATGTTGAATGTCTTCATGATTTGTTGTTCTCCTGTTCGTTTGGCGACACCGTGCCGCCGTTGCTCGAAATGATGCCGCCCGAAACTGTCTGCAGTCGCGGGTCGGGTATGCCGTTGGCCGTCGCGAACTGTATCTCCTCCGCCGTTTCCAGAAGTTTCCGCTTCCAGTCGGGACCGAGGGTTTCATGGTAGTTGCGCGTGAGGTTTTTAAGACCCAGCCCGATTGCGTTCTGCTCGTCCACGGGATTTAGGGCGCGCTCTATCGGATGCTGCCACTTGACGCACGTCCGCTTCCAGTCGGCGGGAAGTGCCGCATCCTGCGGTATCTCGCCGCGAGACTGCGCACGCCGCGCCCAGTTGGCGAGCGCCCAGTCGAGGAAAGCGACTTCAAGGCGGTGGAACTCCACGCGGAACTGCGTCTGCGCAAGTATCATCTCCGCCATAGCCGCCGAATACGAGTTGTCAGCCTTGCCTGTCGCGAAAAGCGAGGTCAGCCCCGCCGCATACGCCGCGCCGCTGTGAAGCCACCGCGAGAACTCGACAAGCTTGTCGTTCGGGTGTTCCGCGCTGATTGCCTCGAACTTGCAGCCGGGGGGAAGCACGTCGTAAATCGTGCCGAGACTGGCTATGGAATCTATGTCGAGCCGCTGCTGTTCTATCTCCTCCGCAATCGGATCCGACTCCGCGCCGTCAGCGTCCACCGCAACGGGGGCGACTGCGTCGGGGTCAAGCTCCGCCGCAAGCTCGCCCTCCCCCGTCTCGCCGTCCTGTTGCGTGACCTGTCCGATTATCTGCGCGTTCCGCTTGGACGCCTGTACCTCGAACCCCTGCAGGTCCGCGCCGTCGGAAATTGTCGCGAGTCCGCTCCATAGCGGAGACGAGCCGCGCATCTGATTGACGCGGCGGAAATTCCGAATCATGTTAAACTGGCAATCAGTCCACCGCAGTCCTGCGGGTTTAATCAAGGTCCACGCGGCGCGCCGTCCGTCCGCTCCGAATAGCCTGTATTCGCTCTCGCCGCGTTGCGCCCAGCTAACGATTACGCCGACGGTTTTCCCGTTCTCGTCCTTGATAATGCCCTGATGTTGCGTGCAGCCGGGAAAAGCCGCCTTGAACTCGCTCTCGCTGATATTGCCGACGCAATCCGGCTCAAATGTGATAATCTGCCCCGAATCCCTGCGCGTGACGCGCCAGTCGTAGACCACGACAAGGTCGCCGCCGACGTAGAGGGTTCGGAGAACAAGCCGCAGAAGGGACTGGAGGTCTAAATCGTCGAAATACTCCGCCTCTTGACACCATTCAGCGAAAGCGCGGTGTATGATTTCCTGTTCGCGCTCATAGCCTGTCGGAAATGCGAATATGGCCTTTCCGCCGACATCCCCAATCACATTATTGCACAGCTGATTGAGAATGCCCTCCATGTGTTCGGAATTGCGCTCCGTGTTCCGAGCGAGGGCTATGAGCCTATTTCGTTCCGATGCCGTCAACTGCGTAAGCTCGCCGCCTGTTTCCGCCGTAGTCCAGCGGCGGTTCAACTGGTCGGGACCCCATACAGTCTTATAGCCGCCGCGTCCAAAGAATCCGCCGAGCCGCAGCCCTTTCAGAATGTGCCGAGCCGCCCTCATGCGTAGAGCCACGGGAAGCGCGTTGTACGGCGTCGCGGCGTTTACCCTAACATTGGCCGCCTTGTCCGTGCGGCGCGCCTCTACGGCTCTTGTCGCGCGCCCTGCGCGGCTTGATGCAACAGTCTTTGTTTTCGCCTTCGCCATTACCACATCCCTCCGCTACGGACAGTCAAGACGTGGCGAATACCCGTCGCATTCGGCCATGAAGCAAGCGCCATGTTGATTTCCTGTACCCGCATCGCGTAGTGGGCGCGGAGCTTGAGAAGCTTCTCGACGTCTTGATGGGTGTACGATTGCGAGCCGCCGCCCGCCGACAGACTGGCGGAAGCCGTCCCGCTCGTCGCGATTTCTTGGCAACATCTGTCTATCTCCGTTATCCAGAAAAGATAGCGGTTCTTGACCTTGATACGATTTGCACGGGCCTTCGTCATGCCCGCATTCTATCATTTATACATGTATAGTAATTACATTTTTTGTAATTCATTGCCCCTATGGGGCAACTATCGCATTTTAAGGGCTGAAAGCCTGTTTTTTCCGCAGTCGCGGCAAGCGAGAGCTAAACGCCGCGCGACAGCAACGACAAGGGGGCTGGAAGCGCGAGATTTCCGAGCCATATAAATATATGGCTTGACCCCTAAAAACCCCGTGACGGCGAAATGACCTAAAATGCCACGACACGCACGGAAACGCCCCTTCCTGCGCTCGATTTCAAGTCCTATACTTGATATGGGAAGGCCCCTAAAAACCTCGTCAGCGCAAAATTACATTTCCTGTAATGGTATACATGCATAAATCGCACTACCCTTCACGGTAGACGATGACCTCATGCTTACCGCATTGAGCGCACTTGACATAGACACGGCGGACACCCTTATAGGTCCGTGTCGAATACTTCCGCCACGGTTGCCACTTCCCGCACTCCGGGCACTTCTCAATTTTTCGGATAATCACGCCGCACCTCCTTTGCACACATCCATCATCTTCTGAAAACAGTCAGCGCACACGTCATATTCATGCCACTCGCCCGATTCGGTAGAATATGATTTTTTCCAGAAGCGAAGCCGCGCGCCGCTCGATAACCACTTGAAGCGGGTTGGCTTGATTTCCTTTTGGCAGATGTCGCAGATGGTCTTTCGTTCAATGATTTTCATTTTCGATACCTTCCCTTCTTGAATGTCGCTCGCGGTTTCGCCTTCGCCACCTGTCGCGGCTTGACGGACGCAGTCGGTTTCACCGTGCGGAACTTCGGCGGTGCAAGCGGATCCTTCGCCGTGCCGTCCTCCATAGCCGCCTCAAGGTCGATTTCAGACGGATGCGGCAACGTCCCCGTGTCCCCCGTCCCCTCCGTCGTGTCGCTCGCTCCGTCATATCCTGCCGCCGAATCCTTTACGCCGAGAGCCGCCGTGTCGATTGTAGAAGATAGCGCGTCATAAGCACGGAACCACGATGCAAGGGCGAAGCAGCCAGTTACCGCGTCGCACCAGTGTTCGGGGCCTGTAGTCACCCAGTCCCACGCCGTCGTTGTCTCGCGTCCGCTGTACGCTTGATATTTGCGCACAAGCCTTTCCGCTACTATCTCCTGTGCGAACCTGTAATGTTCGCTTGCGTCCCTGCCGAATACCGAGAGAGAGCCAGGCATTAGCGGATGCTCAAGAAATCCCGTCTGCATGACCTCTCGCCAGTACGGGGCCATGTAAGCCAAATATTCACCAAACCGCGAACGGGTCGCGAAGATGTGGTCGCCGCGCCGTAGCATATCCGCCTTCCGCGTTCCGAACTTGTTCCACGGAAAGCCGCGCATTGAGAGAAGCGGAAACCCGACGGGCATTCGCTTGCGGATTACGAATAATGTCCTGTGTACCACGTCGGGGAGCCATCCACGGTCGAAAGCAAGGGCACGCACATTTATTGTTCGTCCGTGCGTGTCACGAATGCGCCGCGTAGCGATTAGGTTTACTACATCCCGTATTCCAGCCGCCACCCGCCTGTTCCTCGTTGTCTCGCTTGCGTTCGGCGGAACGAGCGGCGTGCCGTCCGACGGATACCGCCCGTAGTCGATTACCGCCCCGACCCTCTGCGGCCCGAAAGCGACGAGAGCCCACGACAACCCCGCGCCCGCCTGGATGTTGATGTCGCAAAAGCCGACTACTGTGTCTGTCCCCGGCGGCAACACGCCGCGCTCCGACCCGTTCATCGCGGAAGCCACGCGGTCGGCGTCGATCTGAATCTCCGCCAGTGCGTCAACGACCTTCATCATGATTTCGGCGTTGAAGGCGTCGCGGCCCATCTTGGCGCGGAGATTGAGAAGGTGATGCACAACGTCAACCTCGCGCTTGTGGTCGAACTGTTCGGCGTCTACCGTCTCCATGCCCTCGAAGAGCGCGGCGTTGTCGCGATACCACTTTGTCGAGCGCGTGCGCTTGTAGTCTTTCGCCGCCGCGTCCGCCGCGTATTGCTCGCAGAACAACTCGCACAGACTATCCCAGTTTTTCGGCAACACCTTGATAAAGGGCTGAACCTTTACGGACCATTCGGGATACTTCGCCTGTGATGAGATTTCGGTCGCGACGTCCCCGAACCTCTGCGGCGTGATTGTCAGGAACGCCGAGATTGTAGAGTCGTGACCCGCGAGTCCGAGCGCGTCCGAGTGTATGTATTCCAGAATCTGCGCAACCAGTTTCGGGGAAGCCGCCGACTTGCGCGTCTGAGGGTCGTCAAGTAGAAGCATATCCGGGCGTTGTCCGCTTTCGTTCGCGCCGCGAATCGAGGAACCAACGCCCGTGACCGCCAGTATTCCGCCGCAGCCCTCGTCGAGAAGCCGCCCGTCAAACCCTCGCAAGGTCGGGAAAGTGATATGCTCGGCACCCCATTCAATCTCCGTCGCCTCGCCGTGGTAGGTCTGCGAAGCCGCGCGTTGCGAGACTCCGCCCAAATGGCGTATCGGTAGCGCAATCGCGGGGAAGTCCTGCCGGATTGCCTTAGACCTCGCCAGCAGTCGGCGTATTGTCTTGAGGTTGCGCTTGGCGACATTGAGCGAAGCGCCTATCGTAATCACGAACCGCCTGTGTCCGTAGAGCAATGCCCAGATGGCAGCGATAATGTCAATCCACGTCGTTTTTCCGCCGCCGCGTGCATACAGCTCCGCCGTCTGTCCGCCGTTGAGAATACACTCTTGTGCATCGTGGATTAGACCCGCCTTTATGTCCGCGCTCGCCCTGTGCCGCAACAATTCGCGGCAATACATCCACCCGAAAAGCTCCAAATCAAACTTGCACCTTGCTTTCAGTCGCGGATGTCGCGGCGCGGGTATCTCCCCTACGTCGTTACGCCTGTTGACGTATGCCGCAACGCGGTCAGCCGTGGACTTTGGCGCGTTTTTTGCGGTCGCTTTTTTGAGTTGCCGAACAGTAGCAGCCGCGCGGAATGCCCGCAGCTCCTCATCGGTGAACTTTCTACCGACTGTCGCCTCTGCGTTGACGCGCGTAACGCCCTGCAACGCAAGGGCTTTGATCTGTTCGATTACAGTCATTCAGCCAAGAAACCGCCTTTCGCGAGCGAAAATAGAACGTCTTTCGCGCGACGATACCTTCGCCCGCCGGGCAATGGTAGGGAAAACTCGAATCCGACATACTTCGTCAACTCGTCTTTCGTGAGTTCTCGGCTTTTCTTGACCGCCGCGCGGAACACCATGCCGTCATCGAACCACTTTTCGATTTCGAGCCCTACCGTAGATAGCGACCTCGCGAGAGATGCGCGGTCGTGGTAATGCTGATAGTACCAATGTCCTGCGCGAAGTATCGCCGTGAAGTTGTCGGAGTCAAGGAACGAAATCATGCGCTTGTCAGAATTGTCGGCGGACACCTTCGCTTGCATCCGCCGCTTCACGTCCACAAGCGAGCGCCCGGAACAGAAGATGCGCCCGTCAGGACTGCAGAACGCATTGAGACAACCCAGTACCGATAATTCGGCGTCCATACTGTCTACCGAATTGAGTACGGAATCGCAGATTACCACATCGAACCGCCCGTGCTTCTCGATGTGCCGACATAGCGCGTCTATCTGCCTGTTGCCCTTCGCAATGTCGATAGCCTTTCGGTTATTGTTGTAGAACTCTACCCCGAGCGCGTGCGGAATGCGCCGAGCCAACGCCGTGATATATGCACCCCGTCCGCAGCCGAAGTCAAGGACGGACGGCGGGGTCGGGCGTGCGTTTATGTACGGAAGCGCCAGCCGTTCGTATGTCATCGAAGCCCATTGCTTCTGCCCTTCGGTTTTCTCCGTATGTCGGAACAGTTGCGCCAGCCCCTGTACATAAGTCTCCTTCGGAAGGCTATCATACGAATATTCGCCATAGCCCTGCGTGAGATACTTTTCAGCTACCGACATTTTCGCCGCCGGGATTGCCGACACATTTACCTTCAATCGCAGGTTCTGGCACGCCTTGATATATGGCGCGCCGATGAACACACGCCGACCGCAGACCACGGCGCAGAACACATTGCCGTAGCGAAGTATCAGCTTGCAGACCTCCTTCACTGATGTGCCGGGCGCGTAGTCCACTCGAAAGTCGGAAGCCGACATTTCAGAAAATCCGGCGGGGGCGTCCATGAGACATATTGCGGCGTTTCGGGACTGGTCTGTGCCGTTGTGCAGCTGGTTGAAAGTCATTTCGTCGGCGGTGGATATGCCTTCCAAGAAGAAGCACGGGACGCGCTCGATGCCCGCCGCCTTCGCCGCCTTCGTCCTCTGGTGCCCGGCTATGATTACACGGTTGCCACGGTTGACTATCGGGGGCAATATGCAGCCGAGCTCGCGCAGACTGTCAGCAAGAGCCGCCGACTGTTCGGCTGTTATCCTGCGCGGGTTGTAGGGCGCGGGCGTGAGACTGTTTACGTTTACATACTCAATCATGAGTCGTTGCCTCTTGGACGATAAGATGCGAGAAGAATCCATAACCGCAACTGCCATTCTGGACATACTTCTCGTAAGCAGACCTTATCAGCGAAATCTCCTCCTCCGAGACGGGTATCCGAAGCCCGCCGAAGTTTACGAGTGTCACTCCGTCCGACAAGTCCCCCTTGTCGCCCTCGTCAATCTCCGCCGTGTCCTCCTCCGTCGCGGCGAGTAGAGCCTCTACCGCCTCGCTCCCCATGAGCCGATCCAGCTCCTCCCTGTCATACTGTTCGAGCAACTTCTCCGCGTCGGGCGTGCCGTCCACGGTATTGGCTGAAACGATAAACTCGCGCCGCTCTTCGGGAGTCATGTCCGTTACGTCGCAGAACCACTCGGCGGGAACCTCGCCCTCCTCGCCGTAGATGGCTTTCAGTTCGCGGAGCCGCTTGTTTCCGCTAATAATTACCCGCTGCCCCCTGTAGTCCGTGCCGTTTATGGCGCGGAAGTCGCGGACATAGGCCAGCCGCATAGCCTTCAAGCCTTTGGGGACGCGTTCGAGCTTGCCGCGTAGCCGCTCCAGCGCGTCCGGGGTTGCCACATACGGATTGTCGGGGTTTTCTATGTAGTCGGATAGTTTGACTGTCTTTTCAGTTTTCATAAATTTATTTTTGATTTTCGTTAGTCAGTAAATTTATTTAACCTTGCGCGTGAAACTGCCCCTTCGGGCTTGACCTTGACAGTACCTTAGCGGGGGGGGTGTCCGTTCGCCCCATCCGCATTTCATGGATTATGTAAGTAGGTGTTTCGCGCCTGTTCATGTGCGCATTATAGCACATCCCGACCGCACATAAAGCCATTTCACGGAACATTGTGCCCCGTTCGGTCGCAAACTCGCACGAGAAGGCCCCTTCCTGCCCTTTGCGCTCGTCAAGGGTAAATGTATGCCCCCGCCCGCGCAAACGCAAGGAAGGCCCGTTGTCGTTGCTCTGTTGGCGTTTCGCGGATAAAACAAAAGGCGGCCCGAATGAGCCGCCCTGTGTGAATCTTGATGGTAGATGTTATTTAGTCGTAGTCCCCAAACCAAATGCTCTGTCTGTTTAATGCGTCACTGGCCTTGTCTTCCCCTGCCTTGTCGGCGTGATACTTAGCCTCTTTGGTGATATAGGAAGCAATGAAGGCTTCGCGATTGGCAATGTGGTCATACGAGTTAATCGCCACGCCTATCCTATTCACGAACCTGTCTGCCTGATCTTCGACGTATACCTGCCACTCCGCCCTGTTGAGTCCGGGAGCATTTTCAGTCAACCTGTCCCAGATAGCCTCGGCGCAACGCTCTTTCAGCGACTTCGGGGCGGCTCCTGTAGTCGCGGGGGCTGTCGGCGTGCCTGTGCCTTGCTGTGGTACCTCGTCTTTCCACCTCTCTTGGTTTAGGAAGGTGGACGGGTGAGGAATGTACTGCTGATCCTTCCCCGCCCATTCAGCACCGTGCGCCTCTATGCCCTTGAGTATGTCAGCCAGCAGGGCTTTCGGGTCTTTGGACTTTTTGGCTTTCGCCTTGAAGGCCTTAAGGGCTGCTGGCTTACCGACCTTGCGGGGATACGCCCCGTAGAATTTATTGAACAATTCTTCAATGTCCACGCCTTTCTCACTCTCCCCCTGTGGGGGATGTAAGGGGGTATTATTGTTTGTTTGATTAGTGTCGTTTAGTATCGTATCGTGTCGTGTCGTGTCGGTTGGGTTTTGTTGGGTTTCCTGTTGGGTTTTCGTTGGGTTTTCGTTGGGTTTTTGCGTATCAGTAGAACTGCGCGGTCTTCCGCCTTTTCTGCCGTTTTCGGCGGCTGTGACCGCCTTGCGCTCGGTCTTGGCACATCCGCCATTTCGCTTTTCGGCGAATCTTTCATTTGCGGTCTTGATCACGTCGAACATGAATCCCGCCGCGCCTGTCGGACGCGCGAAATCCCGTCCCAATCGCCAACGCAACAGCGCAATGACTACGGCGTCGCGGTCGACTTGACTCGCTTCTGCTAGTCCCTGCAGATGCTCTGCATACAGTATTATTCCGGGGTTCATCTTGGCTCCGTGTAGATTAAGGGGTACTCACCTAGCGGCTTTCCCCCGTGTGTTTATTTCGCGTCCTTGAGCGCGGCGGCAATGCGCTCGCACACGCGCGTGCCCTCTGCGATATACTTATTGTGCGCGAGGTTTTCTTGAATCGTCTCAAGGTCGCGTGCCACGCCTGCGACATTGAGCGCGGTTTGTGCTACATCAGTAGGAATCGGTCCGTCTGCGCGCATAAGCTCGGTGCGAATAATTCGCGACTCCACCTGCGCCCGCTCTGTAAGCGACTTCAATTCAATGAGCATATGCTCCAGACCGTGAATCTCTTTCGCCACGTCGCGAAGGTCTTTCTCAACATCGCGCATCATTGTAGTCATATCTATTTTTTTCATTTTGTTTTTCCTTTCTTGGCTTTTTTACGGGGCGGGGAACACCCCACCCCAAATTGATTAGCGAGTGTAGTCCTCCGCCTCGACCACGGCTTCGATTTCGTGCGCATGTTCAAGCGCAATAGCCTTCGCGTATTCGCATGCGCTCGCAATGTCGGGGGCGGCAAGACGCACATACACTGACTTCGTGATAGTCACCTTCACGGCGAACATCTCGCACCCGCGTGCATTGCGGGCGGGGAAGTATTCTCCCGCGCCCATGTCCCACTTGAGTGGTTCGCTGATTGAGTCGCGAATCTGCGCGAACTCTTTCGCAGTTATTTCGGCTTTGTCGAAGTCCGTCTTTTTAGCGGTCGCGAGTCCGCACCGCTCGACGGCGCGGGAAAAGTCGCGGAACTTTGCGTTCAGCGCCTTGAGGTTCTTGGGCTTGTTCATTGTCTTGGCTTTGGTTTTCATCTTGGCTTCCTTACTTTTTTGGTTATGTGTGTTAGTTTTGCGGCGGATTATACCCCGCCGCTCGGTATATTGTCAACTGCGGCGCGGGGGCGGTAGAGTATCAGCGACCGCGCTCCGCACCTCCAGCATTTCGCGTAAATTCGGCGCTCGCCACGGACTACCCGCGAGGAAGTCTTCCTCCACGGATTGAATTGTCCGCACCTCGGGCACTGTTCGATATCGCGAATTACGACCATTGCGTCCTCCGTCAGAATGGCATCGGTTCATCTTCGGGCGTCTCGTCGGGCGCGGGGGCGTCGGTAGCAGCGGGAGCGGCTTCGAGCACCTTGATTTTGGCGGCATAAAGCCGCGTCGAAAATCCCGAGCGCCCGTCAACCTCCCAGCGCCTTCCGCCGATGCGTCCCTCTACCTGCACGACATCGCCGGGGTCGAGCGGGTCGGCAAGCGCGCACTTGTCGCCCGTCAGCGTGATTGCGACGGGGTTGTCGCGGTGCTGGTTCTTGAACTCATATCCGCAATCAAGAACAACCTCGCGGAAGGTCGCATTCGCTCGGGTCTGTGTCTCCGCAATCGCGGACACCGTGCCGACGAGCTCGAATTCAGTCGAGTGTTCCATGTTTCCTCCCTTCGTCTATGCGGCCTTCGCAATATCCGGCGACGTAGCTTGCCGCGACCGTCACGGCGGCGAGAATAGCAATGCTAATCATTGTTCTGTACCTCCGAATTTGGTTCATTAATTCTGCTCCATCCTACGATTTTCATGGCGGATTTGGTGTCGGTGATTCGTGACATTTCCACGATTATCTCCCCCCCCCCTAAAAATTCAAAGATAGTGTCAACTCTATGTTTCAGCTCTGCTATTTCGTCAGTCATTGTCAACCCCCTGTTCTTGGATTAGTCCCGCCGCCGCGAGTCCCTCCGAAATCGCGCGGCGCATGACGGTTTCGGGTCGTTCTGTCGTGTGGATCGTGTCCGCCGCCGTGAGTCGCGCGAAAACGGGCATCAGCCGCATTAGCCGCGCTTCCACAGCCTCGGCTATCATTTCCGCGACCCCCCGCCAGTCGGTCCCGACGGGCATTTTCGCGGCGTTTTCGGCGGTCGTGGGGGTGGCCGTTGCGCCGCGCTTGCACGGACGGCCACGGCGTGCGCCTGTGGAAGGCTTCACTATTCCGCTCATGCCGCCACCTCCTTCTTCGCAGTCGCGTTCTCGATGAACCGCTTGACGCTTTCGGCGTCGTATCCGTGCGCCCGTGACGAGCCAGCGAAGTACGCCGGGGTGATGTGTCCGCGCGCGGCGTATGTGCGCAAGCTGCGCACCGACAACCCCGTGACCTTCGCGACCTCCGCCGCGCTCATTACGGCGGGGAACGGAGCGGGCTTCGCTTCGTGCGATTCGGCGGGAATCCGCCCGTTCAGCGCATTCGCGACCGCCTCGCGCTCCGCAGTAGTGGCGGAGTTGTCGGCGGCGAGAAGCGCCGTTATCGCGCCCTTCGTGACATTCGAAATCATGCCGCACCTCCCTTCGCGTGAAACGCACCGCGAGAAGCGCGGCGTTCGCACCTGTGACGTTCTGCTTCGACAATGTCAACGGCTTCGCGCAGAAGCGAGCGGCGGTTTTGTTCCGCGCGTCCGGCGAGCCAGTTGTATGTCGGCTGAATGAGTTTCAGCATCACCGACTTTTCGTTTTTGGGTATTCCCATAGCAACAGTATCCTTTCTGTGTTCTATTGCCGTCGGGTAAAAATGCCGTTCACGGACAACGCAATCGCACGGGGCGCATTGCGTCCCGTTCAACTTGCCATCATGTCCGTAAAAAGACATAGGACCGACTACCTTTCTGGGCTTTCGCCCATAAGCTGAATCAGCATTGTAGTCGGTCCCATCGGGGTCGCGTCGCACCCGCGCCGCATCGCCCTCAAGTCCATCCACCCACCGGGGTGTTACGGTTGGAATGTTACCAAAGATTTTCGCCGCGCACAAGGGGTCAAACTAACTTTTTTTAATTTTTTTGGATTTTCTTTTCTGTGCGTACCCACAGACGAAAAATCGGGTGTTCCGCCCGGCGGCGTAAATCCTGCCGAGGCAAAAATCACCCCCGCGATGGCGTGAGCGAGCGCGGCGATACGCGCTTCGGATCTTCGCCGTCGAGCGGCTTCCGGCGAATGTGAATGTTCGTGTTTCATTACTATTGCCACGGGGACAAAAAACGGATTGGGCATAACCCAATCCGCTTTCAATCCGTTTTGAATCCGCTTTCATTTTCGCCGTTCGTCCAGCAGCGCGGCGATTATGTCGGCGGGCATCTGTCCGCTCTCCTTCGCCAGTCGCCGCAACTTGTCGGCATCGGCGGGAAAAACGCGAATGCACGCGGTCGCGCGCTCCGTCCTGTCCCCCCAACGTGAAGCGGCTCCGCTTTTCCCGGCTTCCGACCTAATTCTCGACAATCTGCTTTTTCTCGGCATATCTTTACCTCCGCGAACAGTCTATCATATATCAGTCATTCGCGCAACTGGCAACCCCCTTGCCCCTCTTCTTGAACTCCGCAACTATCGCGTCAACCGTCCAGCCTTCGAGCCGCCAGATGGCGGCTTCGAAGTATTCGTCAGTGGTCATATCGCGTCCGAGCGCGTCTATAATCTGTTGGCAATCGGTTATCATTTTAGGCCTCCTCCGTGAAAACCCCGTGAATTCCAAAGCATAGCGCGCTCATGCTTCCCTCTATCGCAAGTGTCAGCCCGACGGCCTCGGCGGAGGAAAGAGTAAAGCATACACACCGCTCCTCCATGTCAGCAATTCGCCGCTCGCATACTTCAATCGCATAGCTGCTTACTGGCTCTATAATATGCCGGAGGTTGATTCGTATGTTCGCATCGGTCGTCCTGTGGAACAGTCCGCGCCCGTCCGCGATGCTCTCCGCCTCGCCACGGAACACGCGCAAGAACTCACACACGTCAGTGAAATAAAGGTTGAATTCTATCTTGCGCGCCCAGTCAAAGCGCGGGCAGTCGCTGTCATCCTGCGGCGTGAGGCCCACGACGAGCCGTCCGTCGCGGGATGGCGTCGCGGGTTTAAGGGCTACGGTCAGTGCCGAGCCCGTGCGTTTTCCGTTCGCGTGGTAGAACGCCAGGGTCGGGCGGGGTGTCTGTATCGTGTGCGTGTTCATGTTCGTCTGTCCTTTGGTGTTTTTCGTGCGGGCCCCATGCCCTCACGTCACCGCGGATTATAGCAAATACTTTGCCTTTCGCGCAAGTGGCAAAATGAAATATGTTGAATTTTTTTCACGCGGCCAGAAATGCGTCCCGATACTGTAGAATAAGGGCGAAGTCCACTTCGGGGATGTCAAAAAACGCGCTCCGAACGGAAATGCAACGACAGCAACGACAAGGGCTATTCCTGCGCTCGATTTCGGGATAATATTAAGTATTGCGAAGACCCCTAAACTCCCCGTCACGGGCAAATTCGTAAAATGCCACGATTCGCACGACAAGGGGCCTTCCTGCGCTCGATTTCAAGTCCATATAAAGTATTGGGAAGACCCAAGAAAACCCCGTCAGCGCGAAATTCGGGTTTTTAGACATGTATAATTACACGTCGTGTAAGTTTACCTTCGCCTATCGGAAAGCCGCGGCTATCGGAACGAGACGGCTAACATAGATAGTCTTAGACTAACATTGTTAGTTGTCACTATCGGAACACTGCGGCTAACATTGTTACCATAGCCTATCGGAACACCACGGCTAACATAGTTAGCCAGAAGCAGCAAGGATACCTTCGGCAAACAACGATAGACAAATCTCACATTGATACCTTCGGCAAACAAGGATGGCGGCGGCTATCGTAGTTAGATGCTACTATCGGAACGAGACGGCTAACAGTGTTAGCCCAAACAATCGGAAAGCCGCGGCAAACTTTCCGACGGGGAAAAAATCAGAACCGCATCATCTGACGCGATCCTGATTTCTTCCGTCAGTCGGCCAGCGCCCGGACGCGCTCAAGCGCTTTCGCTATCTCCGCCTTGTCGCCGTTCGCCTTGATTGCGGCGAGAGCTGCGTCGAGCGCGGCGAGGCGGTCGGCGCTGTCCTCCACCACCACGGCTTCGGCGTCTATCGTCTCGCCCTGCCCGATTGCGGGAACCGCCGCAGTCGGGAACGCCCGGAATGCGCGTAGGGTAGCATCGTCGTTTTCATGGAAGTAGTGTGCGCTCTGCTTCGCCGTCGAGTGTCCGACAATGCCCTGCACAATTGCAAACGGAATACCTGCGTTCGCCGCCTTGCTTACAAACGTGTGGCGGAACGAGTGCGCTCCGAGAACAGAGTGGCGGCGGTTCCCTACGTCGGTTTTCTTGCATGTTTCAAGTCCGCACTTCTTGAAAAAATCAACCACTTTTTTGGACAGCGAGGGCTGCTTTTCAATGTATTTCTTCGCAATATCCGGCATTACATATCCAGTCCGCGCGGCGGGGGGATATGCTTCGAGCATAGCACGAAGCGGGGGGAGAATTGGAATGCGCACGCGCGTCTTGAAACGCTTGGTCTTTATTGGCATTATGTCTATGAACCCGCGCGCAAGGTCTATCGACCGCCATTCAAGGGTAGCCGCGTCTCCGAGACGCGCACCCGTGTAGAGCATAATCGTGAACAGTCCTTCGAGTGGGGGTATTTCGCGCCGCGCCGCCTCGAAAATAATCTTCAGTTCCTCGTCGGATAGGTCGCGCCGCTCCGAATCGGGCGTGTCGAGCCGGGGCAGATTGTCGCGCGTCCACGGGTTAACTGTAGCGCGAATCTCGTCAGCGAGACGAGTCCAAATCTGCTGATAGGAGGCAATCTGAATATTGTACGTCGCCGGGCAAAACTCTTCACGAATTACAGCCGCGAACTCCAACGCAATCTTGGGCGTAATGTTACGTATTTCAACGACTTCGGGATGATTGGACCTGAGCCAATCCACCAAACGAATCCAGCGCTTTTCGAGGTGGTAGAGTGTGGTCGCCGTCACGCGCTTGCGCTTCGGCGTCTTGACATACGCCTCCCATCCCTCATCAATCGTGAGGCACTTTTCCTGCGATTCCTGTTGAGCTTTTATCTCGTCGTCAATGCGCTTTTTGACGCCCTCCAGACTTGAGACGTGCTCGTTGCAACTTTTCACCAAATCGACAACCTGTTGCATCTGTTTTTTGGATGTCCCGACTGTGACGTCGGCAGCAGTAACCTTAATCTGCATAGCCGAATCCAGCATCCTTTTTTCTGACTCAAAAAGTTTGTCGCTTAACGCTTGCGCTTTGTCCAACTTGGCTTTCAGCCGCTCCGCCTTAAGCATACTTTCGAGCCATTGTTCAGCTTTCACCCTGTCGGTTTCGCCCGTCGATTTGCTGAACCGCTTTCCGTTTACCATCCATTGCGCAAGCCATATATTCCCGCGCAAGGTCAACGTACCGTTGTGATGCCCTCGTCTTTTCATCTTAACCTCCGTTCACGTTTTGGGCTTCTCGCCGCTTCTCGCCGCTTCTCGCCCGTTCGCGAGAGATTATACCAATAATTGCAACCATTTTGCAACCGTCTTTTTCGGGGAAAAATTAGGGCGGCAATCACGCCACCCTTGATTTTATTGATTAATTTCAACTTTTGAGCAGTTGGAATTTTCGGTATTTCTTATTTATACCATAATCAATACGGTCGCGGTGCGGGCTGGCAGATAAAGGCGTATCTGCTGGACGAGCTCGTCGCGCCACGGGACAAGCCCCGGGCCGTACTTCGCGCCGCGCGCGATCCGCCCCTGCCCGCCGAAGCGCACCTCGTCCGTGTCGAAGAGATGTTTCCACTCCGTGGCCGGCGGAACGAGTATGCCGTATCCCTCGAAGGACTTCGTGGGATTGAAGTTGAACGCAAAGAGGTACTTCCCGCGCTTGAAGGCGAGCACCTTGTCCGGATCGTTCGCGACAAGCTCAACGGCCGCCCCGTCGACGTCGCGAATGCACTTGAGCATCTCCTCGTCGAAGTCTGCGAGCGGCTTGAAGCGGAGCTCCGGGTCGTCCCTCAGCGACCACTGGCGGCGGGCATGGTGGTAGCTCCAGCCATTGTCCTCGCGCGGGAAGTCAATCCATTCCGGATGACCGAACTCGTTGCCCATGAAGTTGAGGTACGCGCCACCGTTGAGCGCCGCCGTCGCGAGGCGCGCCATCTTGTGGAGCGCTATCGCGCGCTCTACCTCAAGTCCATGCTGGTCCTTGCCCATCCCCCAGTAGATCGCCGCGTCCGCGAGCTGGAAGAAGAACGTCTTCCCCCCTACGAGCGCCTGGTCGTGCGACTCGACGTAGGACACGACCTTCTCTTCCGGACGCTTGTTGGTCAGCTCGAAGAAGATGCCGCCCATCGGCCAGTCGTCGTCGCGCACCTTCTCCGCGAGGCGGAACCAGAAGTCTGGCTCGCCCATCGCCATGCGGAAGTCAAAGCCTATGCCGAAGTCCTCCGCCGGCGCTGCGACGCCCGGCATCCCCGAGACGTCCTCCGCGATCGTGATCGCGCCCGGATGCGACTCGTGGATGACGCGGTTCGCCATCTGAAGGTACGCCCACGCGTCGTCGTCGACAGAACCGTTGAAGTACATTCCGTAGTTCGTGAACGCGTCGCCAAGCCCGTGGTTCCAGAAAAGCATCGACGTCACGCCGTCGAAGCGATAACCGTCGAAATGGTACTCGTCAAGCCAGAAGCGGCAGTTCGAAAGAAGGAAGTGTATGACGTCCGTCTTGCCGTAGTCGAAGCAGCGGCTTCCCCACGCGACGTGCCAGCCCTTGTCGCCGTGGTGGAAGTACTGGTAGTCCGTGCCGTCGAACATCGACAGTCCGTCGCGCTCGTTCTGCACCGCGTGCGAGTGGACGAGATCCATGATGACCCTGAGCCCCATTCCGTGCGCCGTGTCGACGAGCGACTTGAGGTCGTCCGGAGTGCCGAAGCGCGAGGACGCGGCGTAGAAGCTGGAGACGTGGTAGCCGAAGGAGCCATAGTACGGATGCTCCATGATCGCCATGAGCTGCACGGTGTCGTACCCCGCCTTCTTCACGCGCGGCAGCACCTCGTCCCGGAACTCGGCGTAAGTGTGGACGCGCTCCTCCTCGCCACCCATGCCGACGTGCGCCTCGTAGATGCACGGATGCTTCGCGCAATTCGGCGTCTTGTGCCTCCACTTGTACTTCGACTCGTAGACCTGCGCGCAGAAGAGCTTGGTGTCAGGATCCTGCACGACGTACCGCGCATAGGCGGGAATGCGTTCGCCGCGTCCGCCCTCCCAGCGCATCTCGAGCCTGTAGTTGTCGCCGGCCTTGATCGCCTTCGCGGGAAGCTTCAGCTCCCAGACGTCCGTACCCGGAATCCGCATGCACTCGTACGCACGGTCGGTGCGCCACTTCGAGAAATCGCCAACGAGCCACATCGACGTCGCGTTCGGCGCCCATTCGCGGAAGACCCACCCGCGGCGAGTCCTGTGCAGACCGTAGTATTCGTGCGCCGACGCCCAGTCGGCAAGCGAGGTCTTCCCTCCCGTAAGCTGGTTCGCGCGGGCGAAGGCGTTCATCGCCCTTCCGCGTATCGCAGTCTCGAAAGGCTTAAGGTAATCGTCATCAAGCAGCTTGGCCATAATATTAACTCCCTTTTTCAATATTATACCATAAAGTCACGTCCCGCGGTTGAATGCACAACTACGGCTGGCAGACGTGCGCTTCGCCGGCGTAGATGCGCTCGCCGGCGACAAGAAGCGAGCCGTCCTCGGCTATGCCTCCGCAAATGCCACGCGCGGGCGCGTCGTCTACATCCGTGCGCAGCACCGCGATCTCGCGTCCGGCTAGGCAGTCGCGCGCGGCAAGGCGCGGCAGATGTGCCGCGAGCCCGCGCTCGCGCCACGCCGGAAGATTCGCCGCAAGCCGCTCCAGAACAGCGTCGCGCACCTCGTCAACCGCGGGGACAGTCCCCACCGGAAGCAGCAAAGAGAGGGATGTCGCGCGGTCCGCGATGTCGGACGGGAACTCGCGTTCACCCACGTTCACGCCGACTCCCGCGATTACCGAGTCGCCGAAACGTTCGCACAAAATCCCCGCTAGCTTGCGTCCGCCGACAAGAACGTCGTTGGGCCACTTGAGCTGCGGATGCAATGATCGACCAACGCTCTCGAGCGCCTCGCAGACGGAGAGTCCCACGACAAGCGGAAACGTCGCGACGCGATCAGGCTCGAGTCCCGACACATCGACTACGGCGGACATCATGAGGTTCTTGCCCGCACAAGACTTCCAGACATGGTCGAGGCGTCCGCGCCCCGCGGTCTGGAAATCAGCAGTGAAGACGTCGCCGGGCATTCCATGATGCGCGTCAGCGTTCGTGGACGCGGTGACGGACTCGTGGATTATCCGCCACTTCATCGCAGCGCCCCGGCGATGCGCCTGAAGTCGGCGGACGAGAGGTCCGTCCCGCTCGGAAGGCAAATCCCCCTCTCGAACAGCGTCTCGGCGACTTCGCCTCCGAAGACCTTGCATCCAGCGAAGACGGGTTGGAGGTGCATGGGCTTCCACACCGGACGCGACTCGATGTCCGCCGCCGCAAGTCTGCGCGACATCGCGTCGCGCTCGCGCCGCGAGGGGAGGAGTCCGATCGTGAGCCAGTGGTTCGAGCCATCCGGCGGAACCATCACGTCGCCCGGAAAGTTCTTCGCGTACCACTCGAAGTTCGCCCTGCGCTTCGCAAGTATCGCAGGCAGCCTATCGAGCTGTGCGATGCCGAGCGCGCCGAGGATGTTGCTGAGGCGGTAGTTGTATCCGACCTCCTTATGCTCGTACCACGCGCATTTCTCGCGCGACTGCTGCGCGCGCTTCTTAGCGCGCTCGGCGAGGCCGCGGTCGTCGGTCACTATCGCGCCGCCGCCGGAAGTCGTGACGATCTTGTTTCCGTTGAAGGAGTAGATTCCGGCAAGGCCGGCGGAACCGGCGCTCTTCCCCTTCCACGTCGCGCCGACAGCCTCCGCAGCGTCGTCAACGAAGATGGCGCCGTATCTGCGGCAGAGCTTCGAGATCGCGCCGTAGTCGCAGCACGCGCCGTAGAGGTCCACGCCGATGACGAGAGTCTTTGACTTTGGCGAGCGGCGTTCCGCCGCATGGTAGGGCGCGATCACCGAGAGCGCCGCAGGCTTGAGCGCCTCTTCAAGGAGCGCAACGTCAATGTTTCCCGTGGCGTCGCAGTCGACGAAAACAAGCTTCGCGCCGCGGTGAAACGCAGGCCCGACAGTCGCGATGAATGTTAGCGTCGGCGCGATGACGGTCCAAGACTCGTCCACCCCGAGCTCGGACATCACAAGATCTATCGCTGCGGTTCCGCTCGAGACCGCGACGGCGTAGCGGCGCCCGGCGAGCGCCGCGAGACGCCGCTCGAACTCGTCCACCTGCGGACCGCACGGCGCGACGTATCCGGAATCGAACGCGCGCTTCACAGCGGCTCGCTCCTTCGCGCCGACGGACGGCGGAGAAAGGAATATCCTACTCGTCTTTGTATTCGACATTTGTGCCTCCGGCCTGCGCCTTTCTGTAGGACTTCGCCTTGGGATCGTAGTACGAAATCGAGATCCGCGGCGTATGCGCCGCGCCGTCCGCGACGAAGTAGCGCATCCACTCGACTACGGTGACGTCGCCTCCGCGCGAGGTGCCGCGCCCTATCTCGAAAGCGACGCCCTGGGGTTTCCATCCCTTCGGAAGGTACCCGCGCGTCTCGAGATGGTAGGTGATGCGGATGACGTCGTTCGACTCGACCTTCGCGCTGTCCACGCTCTCCGTGAACCTGAGCCCTTCCGAGATTATCCCGCTGAAGTCCGCGGGCTGTCCGGCGGAGGGGAGAGGCTTAATGTCGAGGTCTATCGGCGCCGACTCGACGCGGAAGCTGTTGGAGAACATGAGCGACATTCCGCCGCCCACCTGACGGCCCGACACCATGCCGGACACCGTGAACGAAATCTTACCCTTGAACGGAACGTCATAGCGCACCGGAATCGACAGGCGCTTCACGACGTTCGACGGATTCGTCGACTTGCCGTCCGAAAGGTTCTCCGCCCTTCCGACCTGGGTGAGCCCGTACATCTCGCTCGGCTGAATCTGTATTTGCCCTATGGACGATGACTTGGGTGACTCGAGTGCGAGGATGAACGCGAACGGTTCGCCGACCTGGAGCTCCGCAGGCTCGGTCCTTAAGGACGCCTTTATCTCGACAGGCTTCTGCCTCTCGCCGTTGACGGTCATGCTCATCGAGGACTGCATCTGCTGCATGTGCTGCTGCATCTCGCGGCGCGACTCCTCCATCATCCGCTCCATCTCCTCGAAGAGGCCCTGTCCGTTCGCCGCCGGGACGAGCAGCAGCGCGATGGCGACGCACGCGAGCGCGCGGATGGCGCGTCCGAGAAGCCAGAAGAGAAGCGTGACTCCGGCGAGGAAACCGACGATTATCCCGACGCGTCCCGCCCACGCGTATTTCAGGACGGGCCTTCCGACGACGCGCCAAACCGGAAGCTCCGCCTCGGCGTTGTCGAACTTGAGTGCGCGCGCGGCAAGTATGCCGCGCGCGATGTCGGGGGTCTGTCCTACGGACCACTCGAGCCTATTGTATATCCTCAGCGCATGCTGCCACTTCCCCTCGCGTATCGCGCACGTCGCCTCGTTCATGCGTCCCGCGGGAAAGGCGAACTGCGCGAACGCCTCAGGCGAAGGATCTGCGCATGCCTTGCGCCACGCGAACATTTCGTCGTCGCTGAGCGGAACTCCCGGGTCCTCGGCGATTTCGGGCGGCTCGGGCATCTTGTCGAAGTCCGCCGCAAGGTCCTTCACGACGACCTGCTCCGCCTTCTTCGCGTGGACGGGAATTTCGTTCGCCGTCACCGTGCGCGGCGAACCGTCCGCGTCCGTGTACTCGAACGAAAGCGCGGGGAACCACAGCACTCCCTCGCGCATCGGGCGGACGCGGTACGTGAGCGAACGCGCGATCGCGACTTCTCGCGAGGAGAAGAATCCGCCGACGCGCTTCGTGTCCGTCTCCGTCTTCGCGCTCAGGTCGTCCACCTTCCAGTCCGCGCGGTCTACGTGCCGCGAGAGCGCCGGCGGATGCAGCGCAGTAAAGTCCGCCTCGCCGATGAAGTCGATGGTCAGTACAAGCGGATCGCCCACCTTCGCGTTGTTGACGTCGAAGTAGGCGCGCGTCGTGAGCTCTCCGCCAGTGACGCCCGCAAGCTTTATCGCCGCGAGAAGAAGAAACGCCGTCATCTTGCCTTCACCTTGTATCGTATCGCGAGGTCTTCCTTCGCGTACTTCTTGAGAAACTCGCGGTCAAGCCCTGCGATCGCAGGCACGGTCTTGACGACCGTCATTGCCGCAGCGTCGGAAGTCCTGTCTCCGCAGCTGTCCCTGAGGCGGCAGTTCACGAGCCTTCCCTGCGCGTTGACGCGCGCGAGGATCACAACCGTTCCCTCCGCGCCGATGCGCGGCATCACCTCGCGCCAGCGAGCATCTATCGCCTGCTGTATGCGGGATATGCAGTACTGCATCTGGCTGCTCGCGATCTGCGTCGTTGAACCGGGCTTGTATCCCTCGTCAAGCCGCTTGCGTATTTCAGCTTCTGTAAGCGTCCGCCTGTCCGTCTTTCCGTTGCCGCTTGGCGCGTCTGGGACCTTTATCTTCACGGGCTTGGCGTTCTTCACCATCTGGTCCATACGCTCCTTGAGGAGCTCCTCCTTCGTCTTCTTCGGAGGCTCGGGCTTCTTCTCCTCAACCTTCTTCGGCTCTTCTTTCTTTTTCTCTGGCGCCTTGACGGACTCCCTCATGCGCTTTATGCGCTCCTCGAGCGTCTCCTTCGGAGGCTCGGGCTTCTTCTCCTCAACCTTCTTCTTCTCGGGCTCCTTGACGACGGCATCCACCTTCGTCTCGACTGGTGGAGGCGGAGGAGGAGGTGTCGGAGGCGTCGGCTCTGGCGGCTTAGGCGGAGTCGGCTCTGGCGGCGGCGGATCGTTCACGGGAGGCGGCTCGTTGTCGACTCCGTCGAGGTTCTCGTTCACGACGAGCGTGAGGTCAATCGGAATCACCGTCTCCTTCGGCTTGAAGTGGAACTTCGCGAAAGTGAAGACCGCGGCGAAGAAGAGCGCGTGCAGCATGAGCGCGAACACGACGTTCGTCGTGCTCATCACCTCGGGCTTTTTCTCTTCCAGCCAGACTTCCATTTACTTCTCCACGGTAACAAGAGCCATCCGGTGGATCTTGCACTTGTAGACTATCTTGACGACCTTCATGACGTCGCCGTAGGAGTTGCGTTCGTCTCCGCGAACGAGAACGGGGACTTCCGGATCCGACGCGGCCATTTCCATCAGCCGCTTCTCGAGCTCCTCGAGAGTGAGCGGCTGGTCGTTCAGGAAGATCACGTTGTCTTTGTCGACTGTGATCGTGTTCGCCTTTTTGTCCTTCGTCGGCAGGGCGTCTGTCTTCGCCTGCGGAAGCATTATGGAGATTCCCTGCTCGAGCTTGGGGAGCGTCACGATGAACGTTACGAGGAGGAGGAACGTGAGGTCGATGAGCGACGTCATGTCGACCGCCGCCTTCGGCTTCTCCCCCCGCTGCCTTCTGCGCCGTCTAAGCGACATCTCAGGCGCCCCTTCCCTGGAACTCGCACGCAATGCGTCCGATGAGCTCGTCAGCGAAGCCCTCCATCTCGGACTTCAGCGACGTGATCGTGGCGTTCATGCGGTTGAACGCGACGACGCCCGGAATCGCGACGAGAAGTCCGACGACCGTCGTCACGAGCGCGGCGGAAATCGACGGAGCGATCGTCGCGAGGTTGGCGCTACCTTCGGTGCCCATTTCGGCGAACGCGTCGAGAACGCCCCAGACGGTGCCGAGGAGGCCAAGCATCGGCGAAAGCGCGACGACCGTCGCGACTACGCCCATTCCGTTCTCGATCCTTATCTCCTCCTCGTCGAGAACGTGTTCGCACGTTCCGCGCACGAGCTCGATCTCGCGCGCCGTGAGCGCGGCAGCTCCGTCTCCGTTCGTCTGGCGTCCTACGAGAAGCGAGCGGACGTCGGGCGTGAGGAGCTTGAGAAGCCTCTCGCAAGTCTCCTTGTAGATGCGCTCAAGCCCCGAAACGACGGCGGGGCGGCGCTCAAGGTAGTACTCGAGCGAGTCGTGGCTCGTCGTGAAGTCGCGCGCGAACCTGCGCGTCGCGCGGCGGAAGTACCCAAGCTCCCTCCACTTGCCGATCGCGACTGCGAACATGACGACGGACGAAAGAAGCTGCACGACGACGATCCCCTGTCCGACGAAGTTGGACCCAAGGAATCCGTCAACTAACGAATTTGCTAAAATCATGGCGTTTTTGTTCTTTTTTGCGCTCTTTCAACGAAAAAAACACGACACCATGCCGCATCTCCGTCTCCAGAAACGCCTATTGGATATTATATCACATTTTTTCGGCGCAAACGGCGTTGCAAAGTCCGAAAAATAACATTATCTGGGCAAGACCGTCCTATAGCCTTTTGAATCGCCGCCAGTCACCTTGTAGTCGATGATCCTCCCCTGCATCCAGGTTATGTCGACGGTGTACCCGCCCTGGGCGCGCAGACCCTTCACGCATCCATCGGGCCACGCGTCGGGGAGCGCGGGCAGAAGGCGTATGAGCACCTTCCCGTCCTTCGTGCGCTCATGGCTCTGCATGAGCATCTCCGCGATGCCTGCCGTGCAGCCGTAGTTGCCGTCGATCTGGAACGGGGGATGCGCGTCGAAGAGGTTCGGATACGTTCCGCCCGAGCCGGGCGTACCGTAGTCCGTCCCCTTCTCGCCTACGAGCGTCAGCTGGTTGCGGAGGAGCGTGTAGGCGTGGTTGCCGTCGAGAAGACGCGCCCATAGGCACACGCGCCAGCCCATCGCCCAGCCCGTCGAACGGTCGCCGCGGTGTTCGACCGACGTCTTCGCCGCTTCGAAAAGCTCGGGAGTCACGGACTTCGTGATCTGGGACGAGGGGTAGAGTCCGTAGAGGTGCGAGGTGTGGCGGTGTGTGTCGCGCGGATTGTCCCAGTCGCGGCTCCACTCCTGAAGCTGGCCCCACTTGCCGACGTGGTACGGCTCGATCTCCGCCGCGAACGCGCGCAGCTTCTTCGCGTATGCCTTGTCCTTGCCGAGTATCTCGGTCGCATCGGCGACGACGTTGATTATGTCGCGCGCGATCGAGTGGTCCATCGTGTTGCCCGGACCGTGGTCCGTGCCGAGGCCGGGGATTCCGTTCTCGGGGCTGCACGACGGCACGACTGTCATCTTGCCGCTGACAGGATCCTTCACCATGTACGAGAGGTAGAACTCCGCCGCGCCCTTGAGCGTCTCGTAGTGCTTGGCGAGAAACGCCTTGTCGAGCGTGTAGAGGTAGTGGTACCAGATGTGCATCGAAAGCCACGCGCCGCCCGACGGCCACGTGCCGCATCCGCGCGGACCAGCCGGCCAGGCGATGCGCCAGATGTCGGTGTTGTGGTGCGTCACCCAGCCCTTCGCGCCGTAGACGTCGCGCGCGGCCTCCGCGCCTGTGATGGCGAGCTCGTCGCACATCTTCCAAATAGGCTCCGCGAGATCGCCGAGGCCCGTTGGCTCCACCGGCCAGTAGTTCATCTCCGTGTTGATGTTCACGGTGTAGTTGCCCGCCCACGGCGGCCAGCGGCTGTCGTTCCAGATTCCCTGAAGGTTGAGCGGCTGCGTTCCCGGCTGCGAGCCGGAGATGAGAAGGTAGCGACCGAAGCGGAAATAGAGCGCCGCTAGATAGGGATCGCCGGTTTCGGCAAAGCCCTGCAGACGCTCGAACGTCGTCTTCCCCGGACTCGGATCGCGTCCGAGGTAGAGCGTGCAGCGGTCGGCCTGTCCCTTGTAGAACGCGACATGGTCCGCCTTCGCCTTGGCGTATGGCTTCTTCATCGCGGAAGCGAGCTTGCCGAGCGCCTTCGCGCGCGCGTCGCCGGAAAGGTCGCGGAAATTCCTGAAGTTCGTGCCGACCGAGATATAGAGGATTACGTCGTCCGCGTTCTCGACAGTGAGCACGCCGCCCTCCGAGGACATGCGTCCGCCATTCGCTACGCCCTTCACTATGCCCTCGAACTTCAACACACCCTTGCCCTCGGTCTTATCGCGGTATACGATCGAGTCGCTCCCTTCGGAAACGACGGCTCGGTCCTTCCACGGCGGCAGGATGCGGGCCTTGAAGGAGACCGCGCCCTTCTCGGACGCCGCGACTCGCCATACTATTACGTCGTCGGTGAAGCTCGCGAACGCCTCGCGGATGTACTTCACCCCGCCGCGCGTGAGCTCCACGCGCGCAACCGCCGAGTCGAGCGAAAGAGTGCGCTCGTACTCCTCCGTCTCCGCCTCGTCGCCGAAGTCGATCTCGAGCTTGCCGAAGTACTCGTAAGCGCTCGAGCCGTGGTAGTTCTTTGGCAGGATTTCCTTCTCCGCCTGGTAGTCGCCGTCGAAAATCGCCTTCCTGACCTTGGCGAACGAGTCAGGTCCGATGCCATCCGTCACGTTCTGGCCGGGGCCGCCGGACCAGATCGTGTCCTCGTTAATGGGAATAAGCTCCTTCGAATCGCCGCCGTAGATCATGCCGCCGAGGCGTCCGTTGCCGATCGGATACGCCTCGGTCCACACCTTCGCCGGACGGTCCGCGAACAGCTCCATCCCCTTCCTCGCCGGCTTGAGGGCAGACGGCGGCAGCGGACGGTGCCGCTTGCCCTCGACGAAGATGCCGTACTCGTCTCCGCTTCCGGGGTACGTGACCGCAACGTGCACAGGCTTGTCGGCCGGGATGGTCACGTCGAAGAACTGCGTGTTGCCGCCCTGTATGACGACTCTCAGCCTGTTCTGGATGAGGTCGATGATCCACCCCTCGCCCTTGCCCGGCACCTCGTTGTCGAGGAGACGCGCCGTCTCGACGCCCTCGGTGCGAATCGTCGCGAGGAACGTGAACCCGCGCGGGAACGTCGCCTTTCGCACCTCCTCGCATTTGTCGCCCGCCTTCGGCACGCCGGACCAGAGCGGATTCACGGACGGCTTAACGCCCCTTGCCGCCGCCTCGATCGTCTTGGGCGTGAGCACGGTCGAATATATGGCGGCGTCAAGGAACTCGCCCTTCAGCCTGTCGCCTCCGCGAGAGTTGACGCCGAACGAAACCGGCAGTTCAGGATTTACGGGCAGCCCGTCCGCGAATGTCGACAGCGCAGCCGCAGCAAAAATAACAACGATGCTTTTCATCATAGCGCAACCCATTGAAACGCGACGATTCTATCCGATGCGAATGTCAGCGCGGCGACGGCCGCGAAGGAACATGTCGATGCACACCGACTCCTCGTTGGGATACATCACGCCGCCCGAACGGTTGTGGAACCATCCCTGGTATCCCGCCATGACCCGTCCGTCGTACGTCGGGTACACCGGGCTCCCCGCATGGCGGGATCCGCCGAATGCCGAAGAGGCAAGCAACGCGGCAAAGAAAGCCGCAAAGAGAAAGTACGATTTCTTCATGTCTGGATTATATCAAATCCGGCAATCCCGGTGCGGGAAACCGACGCAAAATAAATCGTGAAAACTGCGCAACGACATTGGCGGCTGTTGATTGTCTCGACATTGTTCCGTCGCGGAGCGACGGAACCCCCTAGACGACACGAGCGCGGCAGATGCGCCGCGCTCAGGGGGTCCGTCGCTCCGCGACGGACCGAAAGAATCACCGGAGTTCGCGAAGATCACTCCACCATATTGAGAGTTTAGCTGAATCTTCACCCGACGATCCTGCGCACATACGGCACCTTCGAGAGCGCCCATGTTACCACGAACGACGTGGCGTACGTTGCAAGCGCAGTCGCAAGGATTGCAGCAGGGGCGGGAAGCCTCGGCGACATCACCCCGAACCAGGCCGGCAGGAACATCATGTGCATGAGATACATGCCGTAGCTCTGGCGTGAAACCTCCGCCACGGCATTTCGGAGCGCGGCGGGAACGCCGTGTATGAGCGTCATCAGGGCAAACGCGGCAAAGCTCATCAGAACCGGAGCGAACGCCGTCGGCTGCCAGTCTATCTCGAGCGCGCTCACGGCCTCGACGCGGAAGCTGCGCGTGTAGAAGCTGTACATGCACCACGCCCAGCACGCGATGAAGATAGGCACGCACCGGACGACGATCTGGCGCGGCGTCCACGCAAGCCGGAAGCGGATCCAGTGGGCCAGCAGTATGTATCCGATCGGTCCGCTGACATAGTGGAATGTCGGCCAGGGATTCCACCAACACTCGCCGAAGACCGGACCGAACGCCTCGTGGAAGCGCCAGAACAGCGACGTGAAGAGCCATATACCGAGAAGGACTAGTTCCTCGCGCGCCGAGCAGCGCTCAAGCCACGGCGAGACGACGGGCATGACGAAGTATACGCCGAGCAGCATGTACACGAACCACAGGTGGCTTTCGCGCGGCACGAAATTGATGAAGACTTGCCGCAGGTTCGCCCACGACTCGCCCCACCCCCATTCGCCCCACGCCGCAGGGAGAACCGCGTAAAGCACGAGCCATGCGACGAAAGGAACGGCCACGCGCGAGAGCCTTCGCCTGTAGAACGACAACATGTCCGTCTTCACCGGCACAAGCAGGAACGCCGACGCCATCAGGAACAGCGGCACCGCGACGCGGGCGAAGCCGCTTATGAACACGATGCTCCAGCGCGCCGTCTCGGACGGGAACGAATATGTGTAGTCGTTGCTGTAGATGCACTCGCACGAGTGGATGAGCATCACTAGAAAGCACGCAACGGCGCGCAGCCAGTCGAGAAATTCGATTCTCCCCGTCTTGTCTTGCATATCGAATTTACCTTTCCCTGCTTATAACTGGCGCGCGCCGCAGTGGCGACACCTTGTCAGAAGGCGAGCTTCGCGGACTGTACGCCGTCGGTGTAGCCGGGCTGACCGCCGCCGACGAAGAACTCGTACTCGCCCTTCGCGAGCGACTGCTTTCCGTCCATGCCGAACTGCATGATCTGCTCCTTCTTGAGCTTGAACGACACTGTCTTCGACTCGCCAGGCTTGAGCGTCACGCGCTTGAAGCCCTCGAGGTGGTGGACGCGGCGATCGCCGGAGCCCTTCGGGGAACGGACGTAGAGCTGAGCGACTTCATCACCCGCGACCTTGCCGGTGTTCTTCACCTTGACGGAAACCACAACGCCGTCCTTCGCCTTCGCGACCTTGAGTCCGTCATAGCCGAACGTCGTGTAGCTGAGTCCGAAGCCGAACGGGAAGAACGGCTTCTTGTCCGCATAGAGATAGGTGCGTCCGGGGAGCTTGTAGTCCTTGATGTCCGCCTTCTCTCCGTTCTTCTCCATGTAGGTAAGCGGGAGACGTCCGCCCGGGTTGTTGAGGCCGAAGATCGTGCGCGCGATCGCAAGGCCGCCCTGCTCGCCAGGATACCACGCCATGATCACAGCGTCGGAAAGCTCCGCTACCTCTGCGAGGTCGAGGACGCTTCCGCCGTAGACGATTGAGATGATCTTCTGGTTCGGACGCTCCTGGCGGTTCTTGCGCAGGTCCTCGAGGTTGCGGCTGTAGATCTCGGTGTTCTTGCGGTCGTGGTCTTCACCCTCGTCGCCAGGCTCAATGCCGACGAACGCGAACGCGACGTCGGAGTTCCTCTCCTGCTTCGCGCTCTTGCCGATGACCATGTTTATGCCGAGACGTCCGGTGATGTAGGCCGTAGGCGTGCCCTCGTAGTTGCCGTGCAGCTCACGGATGTTGTTGTCGCGTCCAAAGATGTGGTACTTGGAGATTTTGGCCGGATCGAGCGGCAGGACGCCATTGTTCTTGACGAGCACCATCGACTTCTCGGCGACCTTGAGCGAGAGGGCGATGTGCTCGGGAGTCGCGATGTCCTTCTCGCCGAGATTGTCCCACGGCGTCTTCTCGTCGCCGATGTTGCCGAGGAGATAGCGCGACGTGAAGAGGTTCACGAGCGGACGGTAGAGCTGCTCCTTCTTGACGCGCCCCTCAGCGACTTCCTTGCGAAGGCACTGGTAGGTTCCCTCGCTGCAGAGGTCAAGCCCCGCTTCGATCGCCGCGAGGCTGCCCTCTACGGAGTTCGGCTTGTACTTGTGGTGGCTGGAGATGTCGCCGACTGCGCCGACGTCGCTCACGACATGTCCGTCGAAGCCCCATTCCGTGCGCAGGATGTCCGTGAGGAGGCGCTTGTTCGCGCAGCACGGGATTCCGTTCACCGCCGAATACGCTCCCATCACGCTCTCGACCTTGCCGTCGACGACAAGCGCCCTGAACGCGGGCAGGTAGTATTCGTAGAGATCGCGGTCGTCAACGTCGACGTTGAACTCGTGGCGGAGCTTTTCCGGACCAGAATGCACCGCATAGTGCTTCGCGCAGGCCGCGGTCTTAAGGTACTTTGGATCGTCGCCCTGGAGTCCCTTCACGAACGCCGTGCCCATCACGCCGGAAAGATACGGATCTTCGCCGAACGTCTCCTGTCCGCGGCCCCAAAGCGGATCGCGGAACATGTTGACGTTCGGGCTCCAGAGCGTAAGGCCCTCGTAAATCTCCCTCGCGCCCTTCGCGCGGAAGAGGTTGTACTTCGCTCGCGCCTCCGTCGAGATGACGTCCGCCATCTTCTGCTCAAGTTCCGGATCGAATGTCGCAGCCGCGCCGATCGCCTGAGGGAACATCGTCGCGAGACCCGCGCGTGCGACGCCGTGAAGCGCCTCGTTCCACCAGTGGTAGGCAGGGATGCCGAGCCTGTCTACGGGCTTCGACTCCATCATCAACTCGGAGACACACTCGTCGCCCGTAAGCTGTTTGACTAGCGCCTCGGCCTTTGCGCGCGCCTCGGCGCGGCTTTCTGCCGTAGGAACTGCCTGCGTGACTGTCGCGCCGAGCACCGCGGCCGCGATGATGACCTGTTTCTTCATGTTTTCCTCTCGTGTTTGTATTACTCAACCTGGAGGTAACTTACCGCAACATCACCCTCAGCCCGGTGCGGGACCTCAAAACAAGGCGATGTCCACGCATCTGGGCGAACCATCCCTTCGGCGCGCCCTCTACGGACGGGATGCCGGTGATGGATTCAGTGGCTGTTGCGAGGACGTAGTAGACCGACCTGTCGAGAAGTTCCGTATCGCCGGTCAGCGTGATCGTAGCTCCCGTGAAGTCGAACGAGTCGCCTGTCAGGGCATTGCCCGCAACGAGGTCGGCGACGTCAACCGTCCAGTCGCCCGAAACAACGAGCGTACCGTTTGTGAACGCGCCCGCCGCGGAGTAGAAGTCGCCGGAGAGCGTGAGGTCAGCCCCGCCGAGGTCGACCTTCGCGCCGTTCGCGATCGCGAAGGACGTGTTCGCCGGGAGCGGCTGAACATTCGGCAGATACGGCGACGTCGTGAGCAGCGGCAGCTCGCCGCCGTAAGCCGTAGCCGTCAGCGGGACATAGTTTCCGGGGACTTCCGCATCGCGTCCGGAGAAGTCGATGCCGATGCCAATCGTGTTGTCAGTGAGCCAGCCGCCTGCCGACGGGCCCGACCCGCCGGTGCCCTGGTTGAGCCCGATGCGGATCGCATGGGCACCGGGCGAGAGCGTAACGTTCGCCTTTGTTGGTGTATTGTAACTGCCGTTGTCCAGCACTTTCGCGCCGTCGACCGTAAGGTTGACGCTGTCGTCGAAGTTCTCGGCGAACGTCCACGTAACGTCCTCGCTGCCATGGTTCCAGATGTAGCCCTCGAACACATAGCCGATGTTCTTGTTGGTGTAGCCGTCGATCTCGTCCGTCTCGGCGTGCTTGATGTTGGCGTAGTCGAGATTGGGATAGACCCCGGTCCGCGGGCAGGCCGCGGTCGCGTAGGTTCCGTTCGCGACGAAGCCGCCGTAGAGACCGGCACTGGACGGAGCAATCTTGAGCGTGCCGCCGTTGACGTGGACGTAGGCGTCGGGCGCGAAGTCCTGCACGTCGAGGTCGTCGGTCGTGAGCGTGAAGAGCGAGCCGTCACCAGGATCCTCGAGGGTGACGAAGTTGCCGTAAACGCCCTCGTCGCGTCCCTGGAAGTCAATGCCGATCGTCCAGCCGCCATCGGGATGTTGCCACCACTGGAACCAGTCGGCGGTCACGCACGGGCCGGAGGTTCCGCCGCCCTGGTACACGACGAGGTGGAAGCGATGCGGCCCCGGCGTGAGCGTGGCAGATCCGAATGTCGGCCTTGTCCAGGCATTCTGTTCGCAGTCGTTCAGCACGACCGTATCGTCGATCGTCAGATAGACGAAGTCGTCGAAGTGCTCGGCAAACGTCCAAGTCACAGTCTCTCCCGTGCGGTTCCAGATGTACCCGTCGTACGCGCAGTTGATGTTGTGGTTGAGATATTCCTGATCCTCGAATATCTTGACGTTGTCACCCTTACTCGTCTGAACATACTCGAGGTTCGTGACGACGAGCAGGTTATTCTCCGCCGTTGCGGTGAAATTCGTTTCGAGGTCTCCGTTCTTGAACGCCGCGTAGAGGCCCGGCTGACGCAGCGAACCGCGCTCGCCGCTTATCGACAGCACCGTGTCGAGCGTCGAGACGTCGTCTTCTCCGCCGTTGACGATGAGTTCCGTCGCCGTGTAGGACGGCGCGCTGAACTGACCGCCAGCGAGCGTGAGCCTGCCGGGCTGGATCGATGCGCCCGCCGGAACCGACAGAACGCCGCCCTGCACCTCAGCGCCGACAACGCCGTTCTCGCCTTCGAGCGTCAGTGTTCCAGCGCCCTTCTTGACAATCTGGCCGGCCGAGCTCGCACCCATCGTGACGGCCGAAGCGTCGATCGTGTACGTCTGCGTGTTGTTGTCGACGTAGAGTCCGCCGCCGAAGAGCTTGACAGTCGGCTTCTCGGTGTAGCCCCAGCCAGGGCTGGTCACGATGATGCCTTTCACCGTGCGCGTCGCGGTGTCGAAGTCCACGACAGCCGTCGCGCCCTCGCCGTCGCCTTCGATGATCACCATCGGCGGACCCATCAGCTCAGAGCCCTTCCACTTGAGCTTCGCGGCGTCAGTGTGGGTCCAGCTGATGGACTTCACGCCGAGTCCCGACGGCGCAAGGAGTGCCTGTCCGGGTGTGACGTTGTATCCGTCCGTGTCAAACTGCGCACCCTTCTCGAAGACATACACGCCGTCGAGCTTGTTTCCTGACGCCTCGCCGAACAGCTGTGTGCCGCCCTGCTTCGCCTTGAACGTTCCGCCGTTGAACGTCGCATAGGCAGTGTTCGGATCTTCCCTAGTGTTTCTCCAGAGATTCTTTGCCGCAAACACACCGTCGTTGAAGTTTATCTGGCCCTTGAAAGTAGGACGGTCGGAGACAAGGACGCTTTCGGCTTTTTCTCCGCCGATGTTGGCCGTGCCGCCGCGCATCTCGTAGACGCCGTAGCCTCCGGAATTATTGCTGTCGTCGCCGAAGATGAGCTGACCTGCGGTCGTGAGCGTTCCGCCGGACTGGTCGAACGCGCCGTGTCCGCCGCGGCTCATCACCAGAGACCCCGCAAGCGCATTGGTAATGACGACGGAGCTGTCGTCCCTTATGGCGAGTGTCGCGTAGGACGTCGAATTCCTTGTGAGCTGCGAGTAACCCATGAACATGGCAGAACCCGTGCCGGCGACCTCCCAGTAACCCCACGTCCACTGCGCATTCGCGAACACGGAGTCGCTGGCCGCTCCACCCCAGTTAACGATCTCGCCGCCGCTCTGAAGGATGGCGTTCTGACCGTACTGGTTGTTTCCCATAAAGAGCTTGTTCGAGACGATGCCGCCGTCCTGTACCTCAAGTATGCCGCCGCCGACGTCCGCACTGCCGAGGCTGAGGGATGGCGACCCATGGTTGTAAGGAGCCAAATACGAATGGATGTACCCACCCTTTCCGACAACGACCGTCGGAATGTCGCCGTCGCTGCGGACATTGCCGATGTTGAGGTTGTTGTTGCCGAAGTCGATCTCGCTGTCATAGATCTCGACGCGTCCTTTCTTGATGACCTGAAGTCCGCTCATCGTGTTTTCCGCGTTGTTGGAGATGACGAGCGTGCCCTGGTCGGCGTAGATACCGCCGCCCGCCGTGTACGCCATCTCGGCGGTGAACGTTCCGTCGCCTGTCTTCGCGATGCCGATCGGCTTGCTGACCGTGCCAGTTCCAGACGCCGCATCATATCCCGCCGTGTCGATCATGATGGCTCCCTGCGCGCCTGAGGGAGCGTCGGCGTTGGCGATGAGCGCGTTGATCTGCTCGGCGCTCCATCCGTCGTCGCCGCCGCTTCCGAGCTTGACGGCGATCTTGCCGGAGCCGGAGATGACGACCTTGCCGGGCACGTTGTAGCCGGGCAGGACCGCCGCGCACGGACAATAGAGGACGCCTTTCTTGACCTCGGTTCCACCCGTCCAGTCGTTCTCCGTGTTCTCAATGCGCGCATAGCCGGCGTCACCTCCCCCGTCGCGGACGAGCTTGCCGGTGCCAGTGATCTTGCCTGTGATCCGGAAGTTAGTATTGTCGTTCGGCGAAAGCTTGAGCTCCGCGCCCTCTTCGAGTGTCACAGTGCCGGCAATGTTGTTCTCGGTGGCGCTGCCGCTGCGGCAGACGAACTGGCCGCCGGCCGAAGTCACCGTGATGGGCCACGTCAATGCGGCACCGAGGTTGTAGACGTCGAACTTGCCGCCCGCGAACTCGATGGTGCCGTTTCCGTTGAACGTCGTTCCCGACTCCACTCCGAAAGTGCCCTGCTCGATGCGGATCTTCGCGGTGTCGCCGCCCGCATTGACCGGCACGGACGTGAACAGGAAATCGCTGCCGCCCTTCTTCGTGAGGACGTGTCCGTTCATGTTGAAGTACGCGCCGCTGACCGTATTGCGGAAGTCAAAGCGCGCAACGGAGTTCACCGTCGCATCACCCGTCATCTCGCCGCAGACAAGCGCGTTGTACTGGCTCGTGCCGGAGGTGTTGGCGAGAGCGCCTTTTCCGTTGTCGCCAGTGCCCTCGAAGATGATTTTTGTTCCACGCAATCCGACTGTGTTGGCCACTGCTCCCGGCGTCCCGACGTCGAGCGTCGCGCCCGCGTCGACCTTGATCGTCGCCGCGCCGTCGCCGAAGCTCTTGCTGGCGTCCGTGCGGCCGATGAGGAGCGTTCCCTCCTTGACCTCGAACGTACCTGCGAAATTGGGGTTCTCGTTGGCGACCGTGAGTGTGCCCGCGCCGCTCTTTACAAACGTCCCCGCGCCGGAGAGCGTCTGCGCCAATGTGGCGTCAGCGGCGTTCGGCAGTTCTACCGAGCCCGCACCAATCGAAATCGTCGTGAAGTCCGTGCCACCAGCGAGCTTTGCCGCGCCCGCGCCGAACTTCACGATCGAGTCGCTGTTGGCGACCTTCGTTGCGACCGCGTTGACGGTAAGAGTCGAGGCGGCGTCCTTCACATCGAACGTCAGCGTGCCGCTGAGCGGCGAGACCGAGCCCTGCCCGACCGTGCCGCCGACCGTAATGTCACCCGCGTCGGAAAGAGTGCCGAGTGTGCCAACCTTAAGCGTCTCGCCGGAGCCAATCGCGAGCGTATGCGCATCGGTGTATCCGTTCACGTACATAGCAGCTTCGGTTGTCGTCGCGCCGAGCGCGTTCTGCGCGCCCGTTCCGGCCGTAGCGACACGGTAGTTGGCCGTCGCGTCGCTCGCGACCGTCTCGCCGAGCGTCGCGAGGTCCGTCCAGGTGACGGCGGAAGCGTCGCCGAGCTTCGCCTGGCAGGTAACCGTGCCGACACCGTTCGACGCCACCACGCGCCAGTACTTCTCGACCGTCGGATTGTACGCTCCGGGAATCGTATAGGACGAAACGCCGGGCTTGAAAACATCGAGTTCCGTCCACGGGCCCTCCGCGGAATCGGCGGAATAGACGTAATAGCGCAGAACGTCATGCGGATCAGACCAGGTCATCTTCACATCCGACCCGTCGGCGACGATCGCGGGATTGGTCCAGCTCGGCGCCGCCGCGCCCCAGATTGCATAACCGCCGAAGATGCCGTTGTCGGCGTAATTCGTGATCTGGAATACGATCTGTCCCGAAGCGTCTGCCGTCACGTTCGTGGCGAAGGCGTGCGCCACGCCCATGCCGGCCGCTGAGGGCTTGACTCCGCAGACGAGCGTCGTTCCGTTGGCTCGGCTGCGGAACACGCGGTTTTGGTTGGCGTTGTAAGTTTCGGCGAAGTGAATTTCGGCGATGTAGGAAGCGTTCGGAACGAGACCGCCGACGGTCACGGTCGACGCACCGTAAATCTCGGTCTGGTAGATTTCGGCCGGCGCCCAGGCGGGGGAACTGTAGTAGAATTTCTTGTCGATTTCGTCACCCCGGTTCTGGCCGGTCGCCGTGTTGTCCACCACTATCGGTTCGTCCGGATAGACGATCGGCACCCCGGTGCGGACGCCGGAACTGGTCCCGCCGCTGCGCATGCCGTCGGGCATCTTGCGGAAAATCCCGTAGTCGTTGAGGGGATGCAGCGCATCCACCAGGCCCCACTCGGCTCCGTGAGGATGCTCACCCGTATATCGGTCAGCGTATGCGGCCCCGAAGAGCGCGGCCATCGAACCTAGCATCACCAGCATCTGTTTCATGTCAGTTTTCCTTATGAATTAGAAACCGTCAGGGTATCCCCTGTTGCATATGCCTAAATTGTACCACAAATCATCCGAACATAACGCAAAAATGCGAAGGAAAATATCGTGAAATTTGCGCAGCGCTTCTCGCCGAAAAGTCAGTGCACCGAGCGGATGCGAACGTTGCAGAAGTACGGGAGAGCCCCGCCGTGCATGCCCTGGAATCCGATCGGACCCGCCGTGCGGATGGTCGACCACGGACGCGGCAGATGGCCCGGGATTTTGAAGCCGCTTGGCGCGACCTTGCCGTCCGTAAGCTTCGCAAGTGAATAATCTAGCGCGACCTGTCCGTTGATGGTGACCGTAATCTGCTGGCCGACCGCCTTGATCGTCATGTGGTTCCACTGACCAGCGCCCTTTGCAGGAAACGCCGTCGGCGCGACATGGCCGTAGAGCGAGCCGTTCTTGAGCTCCGGTGCGTCCTTCTTCCATCGCTCGTGGTTGTCGTCGAGGAGCTGGATCTCGATGGCGTTCGGAACCCAGTTCTTCGTGTCCTCGGCATAGATAATGACACCAGAGTTCGCGCCCGCGTCAAGTTTGTAGTCGAAGTCTAGCTCGAAGTTCGAGTAGCTCGCGTCTGACCAAATCGCATCGTCCTTCGTCGCCGTCATCACGCCGTCGACGCCCATCTTCCAGACGCCGCCCTCGAACGCGGCACGGCGCCACTTGACGCTCTTCCATCCGTCCATCGCGTCAAGCGCGCGACGCGCAAGGTCACCGGGGCAGATCCCGGCCTTGAGCAGGCGCTCGTTCTCCTCGTCCGTCAGCTTGAGCTCGTACTTCCATGCCTCGGGCATCTTGCGCCACGCGGCGAATATCTCGTCCTTCTTCGCCTCGTCTACGCCCATCACGCGCAGAACGCCCCACGCCATCATGCAGTCGCCTGGAAACGCCATGTGCACTCCGTCGACCGTGAGCTTGTTGCCGGGCGTCTTGTCCGCAGCGCGGATGCGCGCGAGCTCCGCCTGCATGTCGGCGTTGAGGTCGGCGAGGGGAAGCCCGCGGCGCTTCGCCTCGGCGCGCAGCCAGTCATTGTACTGGACGAGCATCGTGTTCTGCTTGTTGGACGCGTCTTCGCGTATCATCGTCGCTGTGAGGACGATGACCTTGATGCCCGCCGCCGCGCACTTGTCGAATATCTCGGAGCAGTTGCGCTTGTAGTCCTCGAGCGAGACGCCCTTGTTCCAGTCGAAGTGCCACACGTCGTTCACGCCGCACGAGAAAGTCATCCACTTCACGTTCTTCGAGATGACGTCCTTGTCGAGGCGCGCAAGCATCTCGTTCGACTTGTGGCCGGAAACGCCTGCGGGGACCTTCTCGGCCTTGACACCTGCGACCTCCAGTCCCTTCATCACCATGTTCACGTATCCGGCCGGGCGGTTTCCGTTGGCGGTGATCGAGTCGCCAAGGAAGGCGATCCTGTCGCCGTTGCCTATGAGGATTTCCGCCGAAGCGGATATGGCCGCGGCCATGCAGGCCAGCAGTGCGATTTTTTTCATGATTTACTTTCCTTGTCTACGACAACACACATAGTGATCAGAAGCTTGTCTTCGCGGAGAGGATGCCGTCTGCGAAGCCGGGCTGACCGCCGCCGACGAAGAACTCGTACTCGCCCTTCGCAAGCGACTGCTTTCCGTCCATGCCGAACTGCATGAGCTGCTCTTTTGAGAGGTTGAACGTCACCGTCTTCGTCTCGCCCGGCTTGAGGCTAACGCGCTTGAATCCCTCGAGGTGATGGACCCTGCGATCGCCGGAATCCTTGGGAGAACGAACATAGAGCTGCACCACTTCGTCGCCCGCGAGTTTGCCGGTATTTGAGACTTTGACCGTCGCCGTCACGCCGTCCTTCGCCTTCGATACCTTGAGCCCGTCATAGCCGAACGTAGTGTAGGAAAGACCATAGCCGAACGGGAAGAGCGGCTTCTTCGCGGCGTAGAGATAGGTGCGGCCGGGGAGCTTGTAGTCCTTGATTCCCGCTTCGTCGTCGAACTTCTCCATGTATGTCAGCGGAAGGCGTCCGCCCGGATTGTTCGTTCCGAGGAGCGTGCGCGCGATGGCGCGCCCACCCTGCTCGCCCGGATACCACGCGACAAGAACGGCGTCTGAAAGCTCGCAGACTTCCTTGAGGTCAAGTGGGCTTCCGCCGTAGATCACGGATATCACGCGGTGGCGCTGACGGTCGCCCTGCCATTTCTTCAGCTGGTCGATCTGGTTCTGCGGCATGTGGCAGTCGCGCTTGTCTCCACCCTCTCCCTCGTTCCTCGGCGAAATGCCGATGAACGCGATCTTGACGCGCGCATGGTCGCTTCCGATGGCGATGGTCGGACCAAGCTCCGCAGCAAGTCCGGCGCGAGCGGTCACGTAGTTCCCCGCCGACCCCTCGTAGTTGCCGACGAGCGGCTTCACGTCGTCCTCCATTCCCCAGACGTCGACTCCGTTGAACGTGGACTTGTCGAGCGGCAGGACGCCGTCGTTCTTCAGAAGCACCATCGACTCCTCCGCGACCTTGAGCGAAAGAGCGATGCTCTCGCTCGTCGCGATGTCCTTCTCGCCAAGTCCATCCCATGGGGTCTTGACGTCGCCAACGTTGCCAAGGAGAATGCGCGTAGTCAGAACGTGGATGACGGGCTCGCGGAGCTGCTCCTTGGTGATGCGGCCTTCGCGCATCTCGGCCCGTAGGCAGTCGTACGTTCCTTCGCTGCAGAGGTCAAGTCCGCCCGCGATCGTCGCAAGGCACGCCTCGACCTTTGTCTTGCTGTACTTGTGGTTCGCCCATACGTCGTTCACCGCGCCCACGTCGCTCACGACCGACCCCATGAACCCCCACTCGCCGCGGAGGATGTCGCGCAGGAGGAACTTGTTCGCGCAGCACGGGATTCCGTTCACCGCGGAATAGGCTCCCATCACCTGCTCGACCTGTCCGTCGACGACGAGCATCCTGAATGCCGGCAGATAGTACTCGTAGAGGTCGCGCATGTCGAGGTCTACGTTGAACTCGTGGCGCAGCTTTTCCGGACCGGAGTGAACGGCGTAGTGCTTCGCGCACGCGGCGACCTTGAGGAACTTCGGGTCGTCGCCCTGCATGCCCTTCACGAACTCCGTGCCCATCACGCCCGCGAGGTACGGGTCCTCTCCGAATGTCTCCTGCCCGCGGCCCCACTTCGCACAGCGAAACATGTTGACGTTGGGGCTCCAGTAGGTGAGGCCGGTGTAGATTCCACGAAGGCCCCTCGCGCGGAAGAGGTTGTGCTTCGCGCGCGCCTCCGTCGAGGTCACTTCGCCGACCTTGCGCTCAAGGTCAGCGTCGAACGTGGCGGCGCGTCCGATCGCCTGTGGGAACATCGTCGCAAGACCTGCGCGCGCCACTCCGTGCAGTCCCTCGTTCCACCAGTGGTGCTGCTGGATGCGCGGCTCCTTGATCGGCACGTTGTTCATCATGAGAAGCGAGATCGCGTCGTTAGGGGAAAGCCGCTCGAACAATGCCTTGGCCTCGGCCTCCGCTTCGGCGCGGCGCGCCGCGCCTGGAGCCGCCATTACCTGCGCAACAGCGACAGCCGCCGCGCCCGCCAACATGATTTTTACAGTTTTCATGTTTTCATTATAGCATATAGCACATTTCTGCTGCGTGAACACAACGCAGAAAATATCGTGAAATTTACGCAGAGCAAAAAAATCAGGCGCCTTCACCGGGCGACGCTCTCGAGCCGATACGCCCAGCTGACGGGCTTAGACGAATCGAAGCGGTACTTCCACATCGGCCCGGGGCCGCAAGAGGCGCCGCCAAGTCCAGTCTGGCGCGCGTCGATGTTGAGGCACACCTCCGGACGCGGCACAAGCGCCGCGCGATAGCGGTCCTCGCCGTTCTTGAACGCAGCGAACCAGAGATCCTCCCAGGTGTAGTGCAGCGCCTGCACGAAGAGCGGCTCCGGACCAGTCACGCGAACGCCTCGTCCCGATTCGTCGGTAAACTCCGCCCAACGCACGTCGCACGCCATGCCGCTGTCCTGCGGACGCACATAGCTCACGAACCTGTCAGTGACTGTCGACTCCCATACACCGAGGAAAGCAGACGTCTTGCGGTCGATGTAGTTCTCCTGCGGTCCGCGTCCGTAGAACTTCATCCGCTCCAGCTCCGGCGAAAGCCTTAGCGACACGCCGAGACGCGCGAGGACGGGAAGCTTTCCGTAAGGCTCGGACTTGTTGTCGACGTCGATCGATCCGTCCGCATTGAACGTCCAGCTCGTAGTGTGCCTGAATCCGCACCCCTTCGCGCCGGCGACGTCTACTACTGCCGTCACCGTGGCGTTCGAGACGACGAGCGGCTCTGGATGGTAGCGCAGCTGCGAGAGCCCCGAGCCGAAGAAGCTGCGCGATCTCTCGTTGCGCCACGAATCGCCCGTCGCGATCCACTTGTCGTTGTCCGTGAATCCGCGAGCGCACGTGAGCCGCGGACCCGACGCAAACCCAGGAGCGGCATCGGAAAGTATCGCCGTCCCGTCCATCACGAGCTTCGAAAGCGTGCCCGTCCTTCGCGAGAACGTCGCGACTGTCTTTCCACAGCTGACGGTAAGCGCGTCGTCGGTTGAATCGAAACGGACGGCAGAAGCGTCTGCTGCTACAGATTTCGCCTTCCGCTCTCCGGCGGCCAGCTGTATCTGGTCGCGAGCGACGATCCAACCGGCCTTCGCCCACGGCGCGTCTGTCCGAGTCGCGAAGGCGAAGTTGACGAAGAGTTCCTCCGTCTTCGAACGGCGAGCGACGGCATCGGCAAGTCCGACGGCATCGATCGTGCCGCGCGCAAGCGGCGCAACGGACGGAACCTTAACCGCGCCCTTCGCGACGGGCAGCCCGTCCGCGATCAGCTCCCAGCTTCCGTCGAACGCATTGGCGTCCGTAAAGCAGTTGCGGTTCAGGAGTTCGAACGATCCGTCGTCTCGCTTCGTCACGATGAGATTGCGGTGGACCTGTCCGACCTCGAGAAGCTTCGGCGTGACGTTGCGCTCTGGATCGATGACTCCGTTCACGCAGAACGGACCGTCGTTCGGCTGTTCGTCGAAATCCCCGCCGTATGCAAGAACGCGCACAGGCTTGCCATCGGGTCCGATGCGGTCCGTCTCCTTCCAGATCGCCTGGTCGATCCAGTCCCAGATGCAGCCGCCGACAAGAGACTCGTGGTTGTAGATGACATCCCAGTACTCCTGGAAGTTTCCGAGCGCGTTGCCCATCGCATGCGCGTATTCGCACATGAAGAACGGCTTGCCTGCGGAATACGCGGACTCGGGGCGGCTGTATTTGTCCTCCATCGTCTCGCCGTTCGCCGGTCCGTCGCCTAGCTTGCCCTTCTTGTCCACCCAGTCGACGTCGGGATACATGCGCGAGTCGACGTCAGCAAGCGTGTTGCCGCGCTCCCAGTGGATGAGGCGCCCCGGATCGAGCTTGCGCACTGCGTCTATCGCATGGACAAAGCAGTCGCCGTGACCTGTCTCGTTGCCCATCGACCACATCGTGATGGACGGATGGTTGCGGTAGAAAAGAACCTGCCTGACGTTGCGCTCAACGATCGTATGATCCCACTCGGGCTTGCGTCCTAGCCCGTTGTCGCCGTACGCTGGCTCGTGTCCCTCTACGTTCGCCTCCGCGACGACGTAAAGTCCGTAGCGGTCGCATAGATCGTACCAGAGATGGTGGTTCGGATAGTGCGACGTCCTGACGGTGTTGATGTTGTAGCGCTTCATCAGCGTGATGTCGCGTATCATGTCCTCGAGCGACACGGTGCGTCCGTTCTCCGGATTCGTCTCGTGCCTGTTAACGCCCTTGAGCTTCACCGGCATTCCGTTTACCATGAACGTGTGCCCGACGACCTTCTGCTCCTTGAAGCCGACCTTGAGCGAGCGGATGTCATCGTCCTTCTTCACGACGAGCGTGTACAGGTACGGATCCTCGGCGCTCCAGAGGCGAGGTTTGAGTTGGAGTTGATAGTTGGAGTTGGAGACAGTAGCCAAGTCTCCGACTTTCTTCTGATCTGCGTCATAGAGTGAAGCAGACCCGCCGTTCTCCATTTTCAGCTCAAGGCTCCAGCTTTCATATCCGCCGTCAAGCGGCCGCGTCTTTACCGCCACATCGCGTATTCCGTCCTTCGGGCGCGCATAGACGGTGACGTCGCGGAAGATACCGGAGAATCGGAACATGTCTTGGTCTTCGAGATAGCTGCCGTCGCACCACCTAAACACCTGGACACAGAGGAGGTTCGCGGCATCGCTCAGATACTCCGTGATGTCGAACTCGGAGGGGAGCTTGGAGTCTTCGGCATAGCCGACGCGCTTTCCGTTGACCCAGACGGTGTACGCCGAGTAGACGCCGTCAAAGCGGAGGATGACGTCGCGGCCTTCCCAGTCCGACGGAACGGTGAAAGTCGTGCGGTAGCTAGAAACCGGATTGTAGTCCGCCCGCCCTGTGTCGCGGTCGAGTATCTTCGGCGGCGTTATCTTGTGCGGATAGCGGACGTTCGTGTACATCGGAACTCCGTACCCGCGCATCTCGACGCAGGACGGCACGTCGATCGTTCCCCATGTCGAGTCGTCGAAATCCTCCTTCCAGAAGTCGAGCGGACGCCGCGCCGGATCGCCGACCCACTTGAAGCGCCAGTCTCCGTTGAGCGACTTGACGTACGGCGTCTCCGGAACGAGCGCGTCCGAAAGCGCCGCCTTCTCGTCCGCAAGCGGCGGCAGAAACGCCGCGGCCGGGAGACGGTTTATCGAATTTACGGACGTGTCGGCCCACGGTTCGGGCTGCGCCGCATCCCCCGCCGCGGCAACAGCCGCGAACGCAGGGACGCACATCATGAGAAAGAGGCTATTTTTCATTTACATGTCAACCTTTGCGCTTAGGACATTTTCGGTGCATCCGGGCTGTCCGCCGCCGACGAAGAGTTCGTACGTGCCCTTCGCGAGCGACTGCTTGCCGTCCATCCCGAACTGCATCAGCTGCTCCTTCGTAAGCGTGAAGACGGCGTTCTTCGTCTCACCGGGCTTGAGCGTGATGCGCTTGAAGCCTTCGAGATGGTGAATGCGGCGGTCGCCGGAAGACTTCGGCGAGCGGACGTAGAGCTGCACTACTTCGTCGCCCGCCACCTTGCCGGTGTTGGTGACCTTCGCGCCGACCTTGACGGATCCGTCCGCGCCCTTCTTCATGCGGATGTCGGAATATGCGAACGTCGTGTAGGAGAGTCCGAATCCGAACGGGAAGAGAACGTTCGAATCCATGTAGCGGTAGCTATGTCCCGGGAGCTTGTAGTCCTCGAAGTCGGGAAGCTGATCGGGGTCCTTGCAGTAAGTGATCGGAAGGCGTCCGCCCGGATTCGTCTTGCCGAGAATCGCGCGCGCAATCGCGCGTCCGCCCTGCTCGCCAGGATACCACGCGATGATGAGCGCGTCGCAGAACTCCGCCGCCTCGCGCAGGTCAATCGCGCTTCCGCCAAACACGACGCCGACGATCTTCTTGTTCGGATTCTTCTCGCGGTCGGACCTGAGCTGGTTCGAAAGGTTGCTCCACATCGCGAGGCTCTTCTTGTCGTGCTCCTCGCCTTCGTCGCTCGGGCAGATGCCGAGGCACGCAATCGTGACGTTTCCGCCATGACCCTCCTCGACGACGATTTCAGGCCCAACCTCGCGGAGGAAGCCAGAAAGCACGGACACCGGATCGTCCGTCTCGCCGTTGTAGTTGCCCATGAGGACGTTCGTGTCCCTCGCGCGTCCCCACACGCCGATTGTGTTGATCTTCGACATGTCGAGCGGAAGTATTCCGTTGTTCTTGACGAGCACGAGCGACTTGTCCGCGACCTCAAGCGCGAGCGCCTTGTGCGCCGGAGAGGCGATGTCCTTCGCTCCGAGGTTGTCCCAAGGAGTCTTTGCATTCTGGTCGAGATCGCCGAGAAGCGCGCGCGTCGTGAGAATGTTTACGACGGCGTCCTTGAGAAGGTCCTTCTTGATCTTCCCCTCCTTCATCGGACCGCGCAGCTGGTGGTACGTTCCCTCGCTGCAGAGATCGAGTCCGCCCGCGATAGTCGCAAGGCTCGCCTCGACCTTGTCGGCCTTGAAATGGTGCTTTGCGGAAATGTCCTCCACGGCTCCGACATCGCTCACAACGGTCCCCTTGAAGCCCCACTCCTTGCGGAGGATGTCCTTGAGAAGCGTCGAATTCGCGCAGCACGGCTCGCCGTTGACAGCGGAATAAGCGCCCATCACGCTTTCAACTTCCGCATCGCAGACGAGCGCCTTGAATGCGGGCAGATAGTATTCGTATAGATCGCGCTTGTCGACATTTACGTTGAACTCATGGCGCTTCTTCTCGGGGCCGGAGTGGACTGCGTAGTGCTTCGCGCACGCGACAGCCTTGAAGTACTTCGGGTCGTCCCCCTGGATGCCCCTAACAAACGCCGAGCCCATCACGCCGGAAAGATACGGATCCTCGCCGAACGTCTCCTGTCCGCGCCCCCAGCGCGGATCGCGGAACATATTGACGTTCGGGCTCCACAGCGAGAGGCACCTGTTGCCGCCGCGCTGGTTGCGCGCGCGGAATAGGTTCGCCTTCGCGCGCGCCTCTGTCGATATGGCGTCTGCCATGCGGAATTCAAGATCGGCGTCGAACGTCGCACCCGCTCCTATCGCCTGCGGGAACACGGTAGCGAGCCCGGCGCGCGCGTATCCGTGCAGCGCCTCGCTCCACCAGTGGAAACGGGGAAGCCCCAGACGCTTGATCTCCGGGTTGTCCATCATCGCCATCTGGACGGTCTCGTCTGGCGTGAGCTGTTCGTATATCTTCGTCGCCTCAGCGACAGCCTCCGCACGGCGCGCGGCCGTCGGAACTGCATAGAGCTGCGTTGCGGCCAGAGCGGCCGTGCCGATAATCAAGTGTTTCTTCATTTGGGTCCTCAGTTTCATTATTTGAATATATTTACTCCACCACCGTCGTCTCGTCGCGGACGCGGAAGAATGCCGAAGGCGAAGCTGACTGCAGCGAAATCTTCATCTCCCCGTTCGTCCCTTCGACAAATCCGCCATAAGGCTTGAATGACGCGAGATCAAGCGTTTCAGAACTGTACACGCGGTAGGTCCGCCCCGCGATGCCCTTCCACGAGATCGATATTTCCGTTCCGCACGCTCCGAAATCCGAAAGATAAAGCGGCGACCCCGCGTCGTTCGGATCCGTCCCCGAAAGATACTCCTCGCGGTTCGAGAATCCGTCGCCGTCCGGATCAGCCTCAGGGTCGACTCCGCCGTTCTGGAGAAAATGCCTGCGCTCCCACGCATCGGGCAAACCGTTCCCGTCGATGTCCTGCGGATCGAGCTCCTCCACGATTGCGAACTTAACCGCATCGGCGATGACTGTCTTGTCCTTCTGTCCGTTGGTTAGAATCCGCACAGATCCCGAATTCCCATTCTTGAACGGCCATCTGCCGATTGCGTTCCAGACGGACGACTTTCGCGTCATGTCGACTAAATTGGTCGCGACGCCTCCGTCATAGACAATTTCGACTGGAACAGCCGATCCGCGCGAGTCGCCTCCGTTCCAGAAAAGCGACACGACATAAGTCGCGTTCGACGGTATCTCCGGAGTGAACCTGACCCACAGATCGTTCGACGCGATCTTATTGTTGTGGAGATAGTCCGCTCCATAGCGGTCGGAGTTGTAGTTGCTTACCGGCCACTCGCCGGAAATCTCAACGCCCGACGCATCCGCATTGTCCACGATGACGGACGCAATCTCCCTCGAAGTCTCCACCTTCGGCCAGGTGTATTCGTTCTTCTTGTTGATGAGCGCCTGGAGCTCGACGGTCTTCGCGGCGTCGCGGTAGATTTCGCTCGGACGGCACGCGTACTTCTTGCAGAGCGAAGCAGCATATCCCGCAGCGACGCCCTGCTGTCCGCCCGCGTGCATCACGCGGCTCGACCCGAAGGCGACGTGAGTGTAGCTTGCGCAGCGTCCGGCAAGAAACAGGTTCGGCACGTCGCGGCAGCAAAGCGAACGATAGGGCATCCACCACCGTCCGTACCTGTAGTGCGTCGTCGCGGCGATGAATCCCGAGTTTCCGTCCTTGCGGTGAAGGTCAACGGACCATGTTGCGATTCCAATCGCGTCCTCGAACTGACGGTGGTCAATGATGTCCTTCTCGCGGACGACGTAGTCGCCGACTATGCGGCGCGACTCGCGCTTGCCTGCGATATACGGCACCCAGTTGAAGACGAGCTTCTCGTTCCCGGCCTTCGCCTTCGTGTTGGAGAAGCTTCCGTAGATCGCGCGGAAAAGCCGGTCGCGCAGCATCTCAGCGTCGTAGATTGTGTCCTCCTCAGGATCAAGCCCCGCCTCCCAAGTCCAGCCGCCTGCGGTGTCCGCACGGTTTCCGCTCACCTTCGTCGCCCAGGGAACAGACGGGAACACGTACGCGGTGTCGTTTGTCTTCGTATTCCAGAGGAGGCTGTTTCCCATCGTACTCGTGTCCGCGACGTCCTGTCCGTGCGTCGGCTCGTCGTATTCAGTCTTCGCCTCGCGTCCGAGCATAAATTCAGCTCCCGCCCAGTATCCGATCCAACCGTCGCCCGTCGAGTCCACGTAGAGCGGCGCGACGAACCTGCGCCTCGCGCCAGTTTCGATGTTCCGTGCATCAACCGCGACAATCTTCCGCTGCGCGTTCGTCTCGACTCCGTACGCACGCCAGCCGAGGTGCGAGGCGATGCCGTACGACTCGACGACAGCAAGTCTGTTGGCGTCGTCGGCTTTCTTGTCCGCAGCGTTTACCGTGTTGTTGCGAACAGCCTTGACGATCCAGTGGAATTCGTCGCCTTCGTTCTCCGTCCGTACGCGAATTTCGTCGCTAGCGTTTCCGCCGAGCATCGGGCGGTCGTGCACAATCGCGACAGAGAGTCCCGCATCAGCCGCCGCTATCGCAGCGCACACTCCGGCGATTCCTCCGCCCACGACAACGAGATCGGCATTGACGACATCTTCGGGCGCGGCGGATTCGCCGCGCTTCTCCGCGCGCCACGCGGCGAGCGAGTCGGCATCGTTCGGCGGCGGATTCGTCGCGGCGACGGACGTGAAGTACACCGCATCACAGCGTCCCTCGAATCCCGTGAGGTCCTTAAGAGAGACAGTCTGCGGACCTGCCTCGACGCGGACTAATCCCGCGTCGATCCATCCCCAGTCGGCAGGAGATACGCCGAGTGTAGAGGGAAGCGTAGTTCCACCGACGGCGAGGCGGAATCGTCCTGGCTTCTCGCCATCCCAGTCTGGAGTCCAGTCGCGGGTACGAACCCATGCGCGGACGAGTCCGCCGAATCCGAAATCGACGTTCGTCTCCGCATCTGCGACAGGTTCGCCCATGCCGTGCGCGAGAAGATATGGCGAGCCCATCACGTCGACGAACTGCGGATCGACGACCCATCCGCCCTTCGACGCAAACGACTCCGCCTCGACGAGCGCATCCGTTCCGCTCATGAACGGCGACTCCGCAAGCGCGGCAAACCACTTCGACGCCATGAGCCGCGCTCCGGTCTCCGTCGGATGAACCTTGTCGTCGATGCAGTGAACTGTCCAGTCCCATCCGTCCGCCATGTCTACGACGCGGACCGGCGAGGCCGCGGTGTTCAGTTCGGCGGCAAGCGCGCCTATTGCATCGTTGAGCGCGGGGATGTAGCTGTACTTGGGGAGCTTTCCGCTCGTAATCACCTTCGCATAAAGGACCGTCACATTCGGATTCTGCGCACGAGCCGCGGCTATGATGCGCGCGTGAGCGTTCGTCGCTGCGGCGATTATCTCCGCTTCTGGCCTGTACGCAGGATTGGCAGTATCTGGATCGACGTTGTAGTTGTGTCCGGCATGGAGGAGAAGGACATCCGCCCTATCGTTTTCTGCGTTTGCAATGTATTGCGAGGCAATTTCCGCCGCGTTCTTTCCGCTCCAGCCTTCGTTCGGAAGATCGTTGCCGGAATTAGGCGAAACATGCGAGCCCTTCCATTCGACGTCGCCGAATCCGCTCTCGGCGATCATTGCGGAAAGGTACGTGCGGTACGTCCACTTGTGCGCCGCTCCGGCATAGTTCGCACCCTCCGTTATCGAGTCGCCGACGCAGCAGACGGAAAAGCGCGGCAGATCCGCCGCTGGGAAGAGCTGAATCTCGGAAATGCCGTTGTAGTTCAGCACAGCCTTTCCGTCATCCCAGTCGTCAAGCGCGACGAGCGCGACATAACGTGCGGCGGCGGGCTTGTCGAACGAGAAATACTCGCCTTTGTAGTCGGCAGTGCCGGTTGCACGCGCAAGGCGATTGGAGAGAACGAGCGAATAGTTCGACTGGATGTCGGCTGCCGACGTCTTCCATCCCTCGCCAGTGGAGACATACAGCTTGAACTCCCTGACACCACGCTCCGTGAAGGTTGTCCCGTTCTTTGCAAAGTTGAAGTTGTAGAGCCTCACGCCGTCGAGGCGGACGACTTTGCCGAGATCAACCTGGATGTACCACGGGAATGATCCAGAAGCGTTCGATGACAGCATGAACATCTCGTTGTCCGCAGTCACGCCGCAAGTGCCGTCCGCGGCGATCCCGCTTCCGTTGAAAGCGGTCACCGCGCCGCGGTTGGCGTAGGCAGACGGCGTTCCCGCCGCGGTGTTTCCGGCGATGCAGCATTTTGCCGCGATGTCGGAGAGGTCGAGCGGTTGCACTCCGCCGTCGGCGTACGCGACAGCAGTCGCAAGGACAGCGGCCGGGGCCAGCAGTTGTCGGAGTAGTGTTTTCATGTTTCTGGTTTCTTAGCGAATTCGCACGTTAAGGCCCGAGGAGACGACGTCCGCGATGAGCGAGCCGTGCTGCACCTTAACTCTGATCTTATACCTGCCGTCCGCAGTGCACGGCGTACAGGTCCAGTCCGCGATTCCTGGCGCGACGAGCGAGCCGAAGGTGCCGAGCGTGTAGGTGCCTATCCGTGCGCGCCCGGCGAACGAAATGACTATCTCGCCTTCCGCAGGGAGCTTCAGCGTCGCGTCGCCAATGTCGAACGCGTCGAGGGCCGTCTTCGTCTCGCCGTCAAGAGTGAACGGAAGTGTCGCCGCCGTGAACTCAAGTGTTCCGGTGAAGTTCTCAAACTGAGGAAGGTCCTTCGGACGCTGCGCCCTCACCGTTCCAGCTCCGCTTACAGTCGCGCCGGTCCAGTCCGCATATCCTGGCGGCAGCATGTTAAGCCACTTCTTCATAAGGTACGCCTCGATCTCGCCGCGCGTAACTACGCTGAGCACATTGCTGAACAGCACGATCTCGCCGAACACCTCGTATGCCTGCTCTGGGTCTGAACCGGCATTGTAGAGACCGAAAAAGCCCGCCTGGAACGCATTGCCGTCCGTCGTAAACGAGAACAGCTCCGGCGCCCCAGTGAAACCTGTGGTCGTGCCGTCGACTTTACGCCCGTTGATCCTGGTCTCTCCGCCGGTAAGAATCGACGAAGTGCCGCTGCCCCAAATCGGAGCAGTATAGTCCGAGTACGAAGAACGGGCTCTCACTGCCGTGCCGTTATCTGGGGCGACCTTGTCAATGATTGGGAGACCGCCGCCATGGCAGCTGTCCATAACGATGAATGCCGTTTTCACATTCTGCTTGACCGTCTCGGAATTGTTACCATTCCACTGGTCATGGTTCGTCTTGAGTCGCAGGTTGTTGCCCTTTCTCGTTTTGTCAGGGGGATCGGCATAGAGATCCATCCACCCGCGTTCAGGACCGAATCCCCTTGCTCCACGCGAGTAGGTCGGACGGCGGTCGTTGTCTACGCCGTTGTAGTAAGCTTGGAGATATGGCGTACCAGCAACATCCTTGTTTCCGTGCCCGAACAGTGCGTGAACCATGTTGCTGTTGGTGTTGAAGCCGACGTCATCCGTGCAGTCCGGGTCGAAGCGCGCAATCCTGCCCTCGACGGCATCAACCTGTTCTTCCGTGTAGGGATCCTTCCCGGGAAACGTCAGCGACGCACCATCAGCAATGGAGACGCTTCCGACAACAACGCCGCTCGCCTCAAGCGCACCGCCGACCGAGAGCGATCCGCCGCTGTGCGGGATGTCGATTACGGAATCCACAGTCTCGAACGAACCTCCGTCTGCGACTTCAAGGGACCGCGGACGTCCGCCTGCGCAAAAGCCCTCTGTCAGTCCCCACTTCTTTGCAAGATAGAACTCGACAGCCTTGCGCTGCACGGTAGTCAGTTCGTTGGTGAAAATGAGTATTTCACCATAGCGCTGTCCACCCGCGTTATTTGCCTGGTCTGCCATGCCGATAGAGCGCACGCTCGGTGAATCGCCAGGCGCGACGCCGAGGGATATAATCTGATATCCGCCGTTGAGCGCCGCCGTCACGTTGGGCACGATCGCATTGCCGTCAACCCAGCACGGCACGTTCGGGCGACCTGCCGCAAGCACTGTCGAGGCAGTTGTAACGTCGCTTCGGTTATAGTACGTGTCTGTGTTTGAACTGACGTTTTCAAACACTTCACCGTCAATAGGATACTTGTTGTCCGCGGAAGAAGTCTGCCATCCGCCAACAAGTCCCTTGCCACCGCCCTCCTGCGAGCCGTAGACCATTATTATCGACTTAGACTGGATCGGCCTGCTGAACATCATGCGCCGCTGCTCGTGTCGGTTGTCTTCGGCTATTCCATTCCCGTTTGAATCAATTGCATTCCTGTATCCAGTGACCAATGCTTCGTCTGTCTCGCAGTAGGCGCCGAAGGAAAGGACTGAAAGCCCATTAAGCGCATTCGGGATCGAGAACGGCATTGTACGTATATAGCCGCCTTTTGTAGTATCGGGTTCGCTCGACGGATAATAAGTCGCGGAACGAGCGCTGACGGCGAAAGCACGGCCTTCCCCTTCGCGACAGTCATTCCAGCGACGGACGACAATTCCAGGAAAAGTCCCGTCGGGAACAGTGTGCCCATTGTACGAATACTCCTGCAATGTCGTCTCGTCCGAAGCGTCGAGCCAGAGCGCGGGAACGTCTCCAAGCGCCGACGCGAGCGCATCGTCAAGGATGTTCGACATAGAAGCGTTCGCCTCAATCTTGACGTCAATGCCTTCAGAAATCGTGCCGTACCCGACATCGCCCCGCACGACAAGTCTGCCTGTACCCTCGAACGAACCGACCGAACCGGACTCGAGATAGACGGTAAGTCCATCCTCAATCGTCAGGGAATCAATCATCTGCCCAGCGGGCAGCGATAGGGTTACGGGAGTGTCGGACATATGATTCTTGCGCACGACGATGTTTACGCCGCTGCCGACGGAACCAATCGCGGCGGTCTTCAGGTTGTTTACTACGTAGACAAGCGAACCTGCTGCAAGAGCCTGCACCTCTACTTCGGACGTCGCGGCATCCGCGCCGCGCAGCTCAATCGTGCCCGACGCATTAGGAACCGTCAGTTTCTCGTTCGCTGCGGCTCTGTAGATGACACCGCCTGTAAAGTCAGCCTTGGTACCATTGTTGCCGTAGAACACGCCTTCGACTGTATCCCAGAGCCCGTATGCCCCGTCGGGGTCGATGCAGGGGATGAAATTGCGCTTCGGCACATTACCTTCGCTGATCGTCATAGAATAGAGGCGCATTGGCTGATGGCGGTTCGCCGACGACGTTCCAGATGACGATGCATAGTTGTTTTGGCAGAAAATGTAGATTGGCGCGGCAGCCGGACTGTTGACAGTGGTTATCGTCTTCGTTGTCGCCGCACTGCCGGTGACCGTCAGAGAGCCGCTTTTTAGCTCTACATCATACTCCAGGTTCGCCGTAGAGGGGATTCCGGCTTCCGCATAGTTGGAGTTGCAGAAGATGCCGTTGAAATTAGAGTTGTTGAAATAGCGGAAGACTACCGAATAGTTCGGTTTGTCGTCGTTCATGATGCCGAAGAACGCCGCCCAGTCGACTCTTCTCGCCCTTGCGAGGATCGAGGCGCGAACGACAGTCGTCGCCTGCGGCTGGTACCCCGAATCAATCCACTGAAGACCAGCCGCGTCCGACTCGATCCAGTCGAGCCGCGTGTAGTTCGCCGGCATGTCAACGGCAAACGCCGACACAGCGGCGAACGACAACACAAACCACAGCGACTTAGCAGCCATGCGATGCAACGACTTCATGACCATAGTACCTCCTTTGTTTGCCGCTATTATATCATATTTTACCGTTGTAACAAGTGAAGTCAGCGCAAAAATTTTCGTGAAAATCGCGCAATGCCGCGCTGCACGCCAACTCACCCGGGAATCAGCGACAGGTTTATCCCATGCCTCACCGCACAATGAACAGCATGCCGAAGGGCATGACTTTCGCGACGAGTTCGGCATCCGTAGTGGCAACGACCTTTATCCTGTACCTGTCATCTGCCGTATACTCCGGCGTCACTGCCCAGCCAGACACCCCGGCTCCGTCAACCGTTCCGAACGAGCCAAGTATGTATGTCCCCGGCTGAACAATGCCGTCCTTGAAGGAAAGATTGAAAACACCTTCATCCGCAAGTTTCAGCGTCGCACTGCCGATGTCGAACGCCTCGGCGACAGTTCCGTTGACGCAGTCGATCGTGAAATCAAGGGACTCCTGCGAAAACTCGAGCGTTCCAGTGAAGTTGTCAAACTGCGGCACCCCCTTCGGTTCTGCGGCAGTCACTGTTCCTGCGCCGCTTACAGTCGCGCCCGTCCAGTCAACATATCCTGACGGAAGCGTGTCAAGCCACTTTTTCATAAGATACGCCTCAACTCCGCCGCGCGTGTCAGCATCTAGCACTTCGTTGAAAAGCACTATTTCACCAAGAACCTCAAACGCCTTGTCGGAACCTGCGTCCCAGAATCCGAATACTCCTGCGTTGAAGTCGTTTCCATCAGTAGTGAACGAGAAGAGCTCCGGCGCGCCGGTGAAACCGGTTTTCGTTCCATCGACCGCGATGCCGTTGATCCTCGTTTCGCCGTTCGTCAGAACTTCCGACGTTCCGCTGCCCCAAATCGGCGAGGCATAATTCGTATACGAGGCACGCGCCCTGACCGCTGTCGTGTTGTCCGGTTTGCCGGCGTCTATGACGGGAAGTCCGCCGCCGTAGCAGCTGTCCATCATTATAAACACCGTCCTCACCTTCTGTTTTATAATGTCGCCATTGTCGGATATCGCCTTGGTATGGTCGGTCTTGATGCGCAGATTGTTTCCCTTCTGCGTCTTGCCTGCCGGATCTGCATTAAGATCCATCCATCCACGGACAGGCTGTCCAAAGCTTCTGGAGGAACGAACATAGGTGGGGCGTCGGTCGTTGTTGTCGTCACGATAATACCCGTGGAGATATGGCGTGCCAGCGACTGACTTGTTTCCGTGATCGAAAAGCGCATGGACCATGTTGTCTGTACTGCCGAATTCAATGTCTTCCTCACAGTCAGGGTCAAAGCGTGCGACTTTGCTCGTCATGGCGTCGACCTCGGATTCTGTAAGAATATTCTTGCTTGCGGGGATTGCAAGAGTCGCCCCCGCCGCGACAGTGACGTCTCCTGCGAAAACGCCGTCAGCTTCCACCGATCCTTCCACTGACAGCCTACCTGCCCCGTGCGGCGCGAGAGAAGACGAATCAAGCGTCTCGAAAACGCCGCCTTCAGCAACCACAAGCGATTTCGGTCGGGAACAAACCACGCTTTCATAGTTGCTGTAATTAGATTCAAGCCCCCACTTGCGCGCCAGATTCACTTCAGCGACTGTGCGCTGCACCGCCGTAAGCTCGTTCGTGAAGATTAGTATTTCGCCATAGCGCTGCCCGCCGGCACCTCCTTCGTTGTGATTGTATAAGATAGACATTCCAAGCGAGCGAAGGGAAGGATCGTCATCACCAGGTTTAACCCCTAACGAGATGACCTGATACCCGCCGCTCAGTTTAGCAACCGTGGGGTTCACGCTCGCTCCGTCCATCCAGACAGGTATTCCCGCATTTCTCAATACACTGTCATCGATTGTCGTTCCTCGGTAGTAGTACCTTGATTGCTGACTCCGCTCCATCATACCATCATATTTCATGTCGTCGTAGTTGTTTCCCAATCCGCCTATCAGCGCCGAGCCTCCGCCATCTTGCGAACCATATACCATGACAACAGATTTCGCGGTGATCGGTTTGTTGAAAACAAGACGGCGCCGCTCGTCATGTCCATTTCCAGATGCCTGGCCGTTCTTGTTAATTGCGTCCTGTGCACCAGTCACATTCCCCCCGCACGTGCCAAACGACATCACTGTCAATCCGTTCAGCTGGTTTGTCATGGTATAGGGCATTACCCTGATAAAGCCACCATCATCGTCGTTGCCAGTCGACGCACGGGCATTAGCGGCATAGTAACGGTCCGAACCTCCGCGAACGTCATTCCAACGGCGGACCACGATTCCGGGGAATGTGCCCTCGGGAACCGTGTGGCCGTTGTACGTGTACTCCTGAAAGGTCGTCTCGTCCGAAGCATCGAGCCAGAGCGCCGGAAGATTGCCGAATACCGACTTGAGGTCTCCGTTGAACACGCTCGTCAGCCTTCCTGTGCTCTCGACCCGAACATCTATCCCGGAAGAAATCGTGGCGTACTGCACAGAACCCGATACAACGATCGTTCCCGCTCCTTCAATGACACCTACAATACCAGACTCAAGACAGACAGTTACTCCACCCTCAATCGTAAGCGAATCGATCATATGTACTATAGGCAACGCGAACGTCGCCGATACGTCTGACTCGGCAATCTTGCGGACAATTACATTCACGCCGCCTGCATTGGACGCATTGGAGACCTCCAGTTCCACCGCAGAATCCTTGGCACCTCCCGTGAATCCTGCACCCGAACCCTTGTTCGTATAAAACTTCCCTTCTACATTATCCCACAGACCGCAGATACCTTTGTCGTCCATGCAAGGGATGAAGTTGCGCTTCGGCGTGTCACCTTCTCTTATCGCCATTGAATAAAGACGCATTGGCTGATGGAGGTCCGGCGAGGACGTTCCAGACGTATATTTGTTTTGGCAGAATATATATATAGGCGCATTTACTATGGTCGTGCCGGAAGATAGTGTCTTCTTTACTGGATTCTCTCCGGCACGGGTAATAGTAAAAGAACCCGACTTTAATTCGACCTGATAATCGCCGACTTGAACGGAGTCAACCTGTCCTTCAGATGCAGTATTGTTGCCAAACAGTCCCTGAAGACTTGAATTTCTTTCATAGCGAAATCTCACCGATTTGTCAGAAGCCGAATCCCCGATCACACCAAAAAACACAGCCCAGTCTACCCGACGACTTCGCACAAGTAATGAAGCGTTGATTATTGTGTCCGCATTTGGACTGTACCCCGAGTCGATCCATTGCTGGTTCACTGCGTCCGACTCGATCCAGTCGAGACGCGTGTAGTTCGCCGGCAGGTCAACGGCAAACGCCGACACAGCGGCGAACGACAACACAAACCACAGCGACTTGGCAGCCATGCGATGCAACGACTTCATGACCATAGAACCTCCTTTGTTTGTTGCAATTATATCATATTTTACCGTTGCAACAAGTGAAGTCAGCGCAAAATTTTTCGTGAAAATCGCGCTATCGGCGTCCTGTAGTCCTTCATGCCGAGGTAGACAAGGAAGTTCAGCGGTGCCCAGATGCGTCCGCGCCAGTAGTTGTTGTCCTTGAAGCCCCTCGCATTGCGCGCGCTCGCAGGCATAACGAACTCGCCGTAGAACTCCTCCGGATTGAAATAGTGCTCGTTTATCATGCGGTCGGCCTGCTCATTCGTCGCCGTTCCGGATAGGAGCGCGTAGAAGTTGCACGGAGAGAGGACGTCGAGAAACTGCCTTGACCCGACCCTGAAGTTGCGATAGATGCCGGTCTTCTCGTCCCACATCGTCTTAAGTCTCTCGTCGTACTCCTTCGCCCGTGCGAGAAGCTCCAGCCGGACGGCATGTATGGCATCTTAACAGGAGCCGCCGTCGTCGAGACGGTGAACCTGCGTCCGCCGCGCATTCCGAAGAGCTGATCGCCCGCGCGCCCGACGGTTCCGTCGCGCTCCCACGGATAGAATACGTCCGCTATGACAAGATGTCCGCATTTGTTCGACGGCGTCACAAGTGCAACGAGGTCTTCTCCGTCAGCCGCAGTCTCGAGGGTTAGGGCGAACTGGTTCTGCACTATCTCGACGCTCGTGTAGCGCCCGTCATCGGACCTCAGCCCCGGAATGACGCCTGTCCTTGACCTGCCGTTCTTGAGAAACTCGCGGCGGTATTCCTTTCCGTTGTGCAGCGAGACGCCGAAGTTCACCGTGAAGCCGTCCGGGAGAAAAGTGTGCGCCGTCATGCTGTTGTTGTACCACGTGTTCCATCCGCGGCAGATGCGCGTCTGGAGATCGCGGTACTGACGCGTGCGCGTTTCGCCGAGACGCGTCGCTTCAGCCGTTCCGGCGAGCGTCAGCGCGGTGGCAAGCGCGAGAACAAATGCCGGTTTTCCGGTGCAGATGCACATGCCTTTATCTCCTTGGTTTATTTTTCTGCGGTTGCCTGTTTCATGATTCCGTTGATGCCGATTTTGACGTCGGCCGACGGATCGGATTCTATCGTGAGCATCTTGCGGCACTCGACGTTTGCGGCGGCGGCGCCTTTCGAGCCCGGTCCGAAGCGCATGCACGGGAGCTTGTTGTCGAGACGGATGTGGTCGCCGACGAACGCACTCGCAAAAACGGAAAGATCGCCGCCCTTCTCCGCGGACGCCTCGTAGCAGCACCACGATATGAGCTGGTTGAACGCTACCGATCCGCCGCGGACTTCGGCGATCTTCGACGCCGGAGACCACACGTCCGCCACATCGAACACTATGCGCCCGCGAAAGCCCGGCTCCGTCACCGCATAATGTCCTCCGCCCTGGCGGAAGAATACGCCCATCGACGCGACGAGCCCTATTACCGCGTCGCTTCCCGCGCGCCCGATCACGCCGTCGCGCGCCGCGTCGAACGCGACGCCCCACATCTTGCCGCGGAACGATCCGCCCGTATACCGGTCGCGTTCCAGGACGAGCTGCTCGGCGACGTTGATGTTGAAGCAGGAGAAGAAGTCGCACTTCTTCACGTCGCCAAGGACTATTCCGCGCGTGACGCGCGACGAGAAGTCGCAGAGCCGCTCACCCTCGGTCTTGTTGCCGGGGTGGTTGGGGAATCCGCCCTGGTGCCCCCAGCCGGAGAAGTTGAAGTGCAGGTCGCGGACCGTTCCGCCCGTCGTGCCGTGTCCGATCTCGAGCGTCGTTCCGAGCGCCGCGCCCGTCACGTCCGCGATTTCGATTCCATCGCATTTCACCGTCATCGCGTCGATTGCAGTCCATGAGCCGATGAACGTGCAGTCGCGGATCCACGACTGCGCGGCGGCGCGGACGGTCGGCGGATACTTCTTGACGCGGATGCGGTCCTCGACTTCGGGGAGGTCGCTCCATCCCTGGTGCGGATAGTACACGGTGATTCCCCTCACGCCCGAGCCGCGCGATAGCGTCACGAGCGGAGCGTCGTCCGGCTTGTCCTTCCCGCCTATCGCCCAGAGCATCGTTCCGCGCATCGTCGCGTTTCCGTAGTGCGCGCCTTCGAAGGATCCGCGCAGCTCCACGCCGGGCGGAACCTTCACGCCGCCGAAGAGCTTGTACGATCCGGCCGGAACATACACCGTGCCGCCCTTCGCCGCGCCCGCCGCGTCGAGCGCCTTCTGGAACGCCGCGGTGGAGTCCTCCTTCGGAAGCTCCCTGAAAGTTCCGCGCGCCGCGCCGAAATCGGTGACGTCCCATATCTTCGACGAAGCGGGCTTCCCGTGCGGCACATGATCAAAAGCGTACTTGACCGCGGCGGGGACTGCCTTCGTCTTCTCGTCGCGGATGATGCGCGGATCATTCGACTCCCATCCACTCACGGCCGACGGTCCCTTGTACTCGTTCCCCGAAAGGACGAGCTGATCAACCTTTTCGCCCATCTCGTATGCCGCAGCCTTCGGTTCGTCGAAGCGGCAGCGCGCGACGACGATGTTTCCGGCCGCGGACCTCACTGCCGCATTCGCGTAACCAGTGAAAGTGCAGTCCTTCAGGCTGATTGCGTATGGTCCGATCTTCGCGGAGCCGACGGAGTACTTCCCGCCCCGGAGAATCGTATCCGAGACGACAAGCGATGTGTTGGACTGATACCACGGCTTCACGCCGCGCGCAATCGCCTCTGAATAGTCGGGCTTCGCCCCGAAGTATATCGGACACACCCGCGCCGAAATATCGCTTCCAGTTAGCATGAAGCACGGATATCCGGGATTCTCGAGAAACACTCCGACAGCGGCGTTGCGCATTCTCACGTTTCCCGCCGCGACGTTGCCGGTGTTGAGGAGCTTTCCGTCGTCGGACGGGACTGCGGTTATGAGCAGGCCCTTCTGGCACCAGTCTATGTCGATATCCCACCAGTAACCCCAGTCCTGCTCACCGCACATGATTCCGACAAGGTTCTTCTGCAGGTACGTCTTTAGATTTACGAGGGACTTGCCCTTTGGAGCGCCCGGGAGTCCGCTTTCGGCCCAGTACTTCGGCGAGAGCGAGACGTGTTCGATGCGCGGGACGTCGTATGCGTACGCGCCGTGCACGCCGAGCTTGAGCGCCGTTCCGTAGAGCCGCCTGACGAGCATGGAAGAGCAGTTGTTGTTCCAGAAGCCCGTCCAGGAGTTGTAGAGCGTGACATTGTAGACCGTGGAGTGTCCGCGTCCGCGGATCGTCGCGGGATACGGAACCGGCGCGTCGGCCTTCTGCTCGGGATACCATATCGACAGGTCGCGCAGCGTCGTCGCTCCGCGCACCGTTATGAAAGCGCCTTCGTCCGGCTTCTCCGTGCCACGCCCGGCGTACGCCATGAGGATCGTGCCCTTCCCCGCGCCGCCCTTGTCGGGGCGCATCCACTCGCCGCGGAGCGTCACGCCGTCGGGAAGCTCCAGCGTCCCTTCAACGCGGTAGCGTCCCGCGGGAAGAAACACAGTGCCGCCCTGCGCCTCGTGGCATGCCTTTATTGCGGAACTTATCGCCTCGGTCGAATCCTTCTCGCCCGTTCTGTCCGCGCCGAATTCACATGCGTCGGCCGTGTAGACGATCAGGTCGTCGGACACCATTCCCGCCGACGGCGCGGCCACGCGGGCCTGTATCTGAGGCTCGGCGAAGGCGGTTGCTGCAGAGACCGCCAGTATGCACAAAATTAATCCATCCTTACTCATCAAGTGAAACCCTGACGGCCCTCCCGCTGTACTTCACTGTCTTCTCGGCACCGCCGAGCGTCTTCACGCGGAAAGTCCTGTCCTTGAGCATGCCTGGATAGGCGCCCTTGCGCGCGCCGACAGTGAGCATCCTTGACTTGTCGTCCCAGGCGAAGCGGATCGTCGTGAACTCGCCCTTCTCGTAGTCGTATCCGTCACCCGAATCCTCATAGAGCTCGAAAGCGCCGCCCGCGCCCGGATAGACAGTCACCGCGAGATCATTCCACGGCTTTTCGCCGACATGCTGCACGTCGGGTCCGTCGACGAGAATCGCGCCGGCGCGGACATACAACGGGAAGTTCGAGAGGTCGGTCTTCATCTCGTGCTCCGCACCGCCCTTCACGCGCTCGCTGGTGAAGTAGTTGTACCAGTCCGCGCCCTGCGGGAGATACGTAGCGACCGTAGTGACGTTCGAGGACGTAACCGGCGAGACGAGAATGTCGCGCCCGAAGAGGAACGAGCCCTTCTCGTCCCATATGCGGCGGTCATCAGGGAACTCTGCGACTAGCGGACGCATGAACGACATGTTCGACGCATACGCCTCGTGCGCGATCGAGTAGATGCGCGGGAGGAAGCGGTAGCGGAGCTTGACGGACGCAAGAAGCGAATCGTAAAGCGGCTCGCCCGGCTTGCCGAAGAGATAGAGTTCGCGCCATATTCCGGTGCCGTGGCTACGCATCATCGGCTGGAACACTCCGTACTGCATCCACCGCGCGTAGAGCTCGCTGAACGTCTCGCGCTTCGCGCTCTTGAATCCGCCGAGGTCGTTGCTCCAGTTGGGATTCCCCGAAAGCGAGAAGTTGAGTCCGCACGGAATCTGCTTCCTGAGAAACTCCCACGTGCAGTCAGTGTCGCCGCTCCACGTGTGCGCGCCCGTGCGCTGGAGTCCGGCCGAAGCGGAACGCGTAAGGATGAACACGCGGCGGTCGGGGCGCGTCGCCTTTGTGTGGTCATGGACGTTCCTGATCGCGTAGAACGGATATGCGAGTCTCACGTCGCGGAATCGTCCGAGAGCGGTTACAACCTCGTCGTTGTTCTCCTCCTTCTGCCCCCACGGCTCCGGTTCCGTCGAGTCCATCCACCAGCCGTCGAGTCCGTAGCCGAAAAGACTGGAGACATGCTTCCAGTATCTTTCGCGAGCTTCGGCGCTGTAGCAGTCGTAGGGCTTGGAAACAGTCGGATAGGTCGGAAGCGCAAGGAGTTCGCCGTGCTCCTCGAAGTCTGCGTATGGTTTCGTCTTAGGACCGAAGCTGCACCATATGGAGATTATGAAGTGGCAGTTCGACGCATGTATCTCGTCAATCATCTCCTTCGCACCCGCAAAGCCGGGATTGAGGAACTCCATCGCGTTCCAGTGGTCGTTGTCGCCCCAGTACTGCCAGTCCTGGATGATTCCGTCTATCGGCACTCCGTCCTTCCGATAGCGGCGCAGGACCTCTAGGAGCTTTCCGCAGTCGGTGTAGCGCTCGCGGCTCTGCCAGAAGCCGTAGCTCCAGAGCGCGTTCATCGGAACCTTCCCCGTGAGGTGGCGCATCGCACCGACGACTCCGTCAAGCGACCCGCCCGCGATGAAGTAGTAGTCCTCCGCTTCGCCGACGTCGCTCTCAAATCCGACTGTTTTGTCATCGGTCTTGTACCACGTTACAGACACGTTGTCCCAGTAGAGCCCCCATCCGCCTACGCCGCAGAGGAAAGGAATGCCGTCATTGCAGTTTTCCGGCTGAAGCCTCAGCTGTCCTACATTGCGCTGGTCGAGGCGTCCGTTCTGCACGCTGCCGAGTCCGTACACAGGCGCGTCCTTCGCGATCTTCCACTTCTGAGTGACCTTCGTCGCCGTGTAGCCGCCCTTGTATGTCGTCTGCGCGAATTTCGCGGGACCAGCTTCTTCGAGCATGACCGAGCCGTCCGCGCCAAGGAAAGAGAGCGCTCCCGTCTTCTTGTCGAGCCGCACGGAAAGCGTAGCGCTCTTCCAGGTCTTGGCGTCGTCGTTCTCCAGCACGGACATCTTCACCTTCTGCGGCTTTGCCGTGACGATGTCGGCCTTCTTGACGACATCGCCGCCCGGCGCGCGTACGATTCGCGCGATCGACGGCGTGTAGAAAGTCACTTCAACATCCGCCGCTGTTGCGGCAGAGACAAAGCACAGCGCGCCAAAAAGAAACACGCACCCCGGCAACGAATGTCTGCCACGCATTGTAGTTCTCCGTTAATTTGAATAATCACTCAGCCGTCATCTCGAGACGGAGCGTCTCGCCCGCGAAAAGCGCCGCATGCGGAATCGCCGTGCCCGCGAGCGGCCTGCCTCCGATCGTCGCGGAGGCGACGTACTTCGCGTCGCGGCTCGCCTTGGGCGCGTCGACGACGAACGACTTGCCGTTCTCCTGGCGGATCGTCACCTTCGAGAACACCGGAGAGCCGAGCTGGTACTCGGGGAGGCCTGGCGTCACAGGATAGAAGCCCATCATCGAGAACACCGCGTAGGCGCACATTCCGCCGCCGTCTTCGTCTCCGCACATGCCCATCCTGTCGTTGCGGAACCACGCGTCGAGCGTCTTCCTCACGAACTTCTGCGTCTTGCGCGGCTGGCCGGCGTAGTTGTAGAGGTAAGGGATGTGGAACGAAGGCTCGTTCGCCATCGTGAACATGCCCATCATGCCCGTCGCACCGTCAGGCATCTCCGCGACGTAGTGGAAGCGGTTGCCGCAGGAAGTGTTGAGCATCTCGTCAAGTCTGCGCGCCATGCCTGCAGGCCCGCCGAGGTACTCCACAAGCTGCGGGATGTCGTGCTGCACGTCCCAGATGTACGTCCACGCATTGTTCTCGGTGTAGTAGCTGCGCGCGCCCTTCCCGCCGCAGATTATCGGATCGAACGGCTCCACGAACGCGCCAGCGGCGTTCTTCGGACGGAAGAACTTCGTCTTCGGATCCCACAAGTTGCGGTAGAACTTCGAGCGACGTTCGTACTCCTTGACGCCGTCCGCGTCGCCTACGATCGCGGCGATCTTGGACATCGCCCATGCGTCATAGCTAGAGCCCTGCGTCACGGAGACCGTCTGGCGGTTCTCCCAGTTCTGGTCAACTGCCGGGCACGTCTCCTTGTCGCCCGGATTGAGCGCCGGCATGTATCCCTTCTCGACGTAGAACCGGTCGAGCTCCGTGAGCGGGCCGCGGTACCACGGCACGAGCGACTCGGTCTTCTCCGTGTAGTCGAGGGCCTTGAACGCGGCCGCAAGGTCGAAGCCCCTCACGCCCTTCACCCAGGCGTCGTAGAACGAGATCGCCGCGTGGTGGTTGATCATGCAGTGCTGGTCGCAGTTGATCCCGGGGAACGTGGGCATCCACTTCTCCTTGTTCTCGGAGGCCATGCGGATGTAGCTCGCGAGCTTCGCCGCCTCGGCCTTCGGCTCGAGGAGCACCATGAGCGGATGGTGCGCGCGGTACGTGTCCCAGATCCAGTCGTCGGTATACTGGTCCACTCCATCGGTCTCGTGCACCTTCCCGTCCCATCCGCGGTAGCGTCCGTCTTCCGTGACGTTGACCATGCGCTCGTAGCAGCGCCAGAGAGACGAGTAGAACACCGCCTTCTCTGAATCCGTGCCGCCCTCGACTTCTATCTTCGAGAGCTTCTCGTTCCACGCCCTGCGGCCCGCGGCGGCAAGCGACTCCATGTCCCATCCCGCGATCTCACGCGCGCAGTTGCGCGCCGCCTGCTCCGCGTCGATGTAGGAGACACCGTACTTCAGCATCACGGACTTCACATCCGGCGCGAAGACAAGCGCAAAGCCGTCGTTGACGCGGCGGAGCTCCACCGGCGCCGGACTAAACTCGCCCGCGAGCCATACGTCGCTCGCGGCGTATTTGCCGCGCCTCACGTCCTTTGCGACCACTCGCGCGCCGTCGAGCGTTACGTGCGCGTCGCGTCCCGTGAACACCACGGCGTGCAGCGCGTCCGCGCGGCGGAACTCGAACGACGCTAGCGCGCTCTGCCGCGCGGGGACGATCGAGAACTTCACGCACTCGGAGTCGAACGTCACGTCGTAGGAATACGGCGTCGAGTGGGGAGAGTCCCACGTGCCGCTCCAGCGCGCGCCGAGCCGCTCCGCGTCGCCGGAGAACGGATGCACCGCGAAGACCTGCTGCCCGCGGTGGTCGGGGGTCTGAAGGAAGATCGCGGAGACGCGGTCGTCCGTGTAGTCGCGGTACGGCGGCAGGACGCGCAGCATGGCGTTCGGCAACTGCGTCGTCTGGAAGCACGGCACAAGCATGTGGCTGATCGTGCCGATTTCGGTGTTCACCCAGTCGACGGGATCCTTCGCCAGCGCGCCGAGCGCGACAAATACCATCGAGGACAGCGTGATGATCAACTTGTTCATGGTTTTCTCCTGTCTTATTTGAAATGACATGACATCAATAGGCAACACGCGTGGAAACCACGCCATCGTCGAAGCCCGGCTGTCCGCCGCCGGCGAAGATTTCGTATTCACCCTTCGCGAGCGACTGCTTTCCGTCCATTCCGAACTGCATAAGCTGCTCCTTCTTGAGCTTGAAGGTGACCGTCTTCGACTCGCCTGCCTTAAGCGTCACGCGCTTGAAGCCCTCGAGGTGGTGCACCCTGCGATCACCGGAATCCTTCGGGGAGCGAACATAGAGCTGGACGACTTCATCTCCGGCGAGCGTGCCGGTATTGGTGACCTTGACCGTCGCCGTCACGCCGTCCTTTGCCTTTACGACCTTGAGAGCCGAGTAGTCGAACGTCGTGTAGGAAAGTCCGTAGCCGAACGGAAATAGCGGCTTCTTCGTAGCATAGCGGTAGGTGCGTCCCTCCAGCGTGTAGTCCTTGATGTCCTTGAGGCCTTCGTACGATTCGGGATAGGTGATCGGGAGTCTTCCGCCTGGGTTGTTCTTGCCGAAGATCGTGCGCGCGATGGCGCGTCCGCCCTGTTCGCCCGGATACCACACGACGAGAACCGCGTCACAGATTTCATTGACTTCCTTGAGGTCGATCGGACTTCCGCCGAAGACGACGCCGATCATGCGGCGGTCCTGTTTCTTGCGGAGGTTGCGGAGCATGCCCAGCTGCCAGTCGTTGAGGCGGCAGTCCTTCTTGTCTCGCTCCTCGCCTTCGTCTCCTGGCGTGAGGCCGATGCAGCAGATGACGGTATCGCTCGACCCCTCCTCGCCGGGGCCGCAGAGCTTGATGCCGGGCCCGAGCTCTTCTGCGACGCCGGTCATGACCGAAATCGGCTCCGAGGCGATCCCCTCGTAGTTGCCCATGAGCACAGCCTCCTCCATGCAGCGTCCCCAAATCGAGACGTCCTTGAGCTTCGACTTGTCAAGCGGAAGCACGCCGTTGTTCTTGACGAGAACGATCGACTCCTCGGCGACCTTGAGCGCGAGCGCCTTGTTCTCGCGCGTCGCGATGTCCTTTACGCCAAGGCCGTCCCACGGCGTCTTCGCGCCCCCGACGTTGCCGAGGAGAATGCGAGTGGTCAGCAGATGCACAAGCGGCTCGACGAGCTGCTCCTTCTTCACCTCGCCCTTGTCGACGGCGGGGAATAGCGCATGGTACGTTCCCTCGCTGCAGAGGTCGAGTCCGGCGTCTATCGCCGCAAGGCACGTCTTGACGCCGTCATCCGTATAATGGTGCCAGTTCTTTATATCGCCTACAGCGCCGACATCGCTTACGACGTGCCCATTGAATCCCCATTCTCCGCGGAGGATGTCCGTCAGAAGGAACTTGCTGGCGCAGCACGGCTTTCCGTTCACGGCCGAATAAGCGCCCATGACGCTTTCGACCTGACCTTCGGTGACGAGCATCTTGAACGCGGGCAGGTAGTATTCGTACAGGTCGCGGTTGTCGAGATTGACGTTGAAACCGTGGCGCAGCTTCTCCGGCCCCGAGTGGACGGCATAGTGCTTTGCGCACGCGGCGACCTTTAGGAACTTCGGGTCGTCGCCCTGCATACCCTTAACGAACGCCGTCCCCATCACGCCGGAAAGATACGGATCCTCGCCGAACGTCTCGTGTCCGCGCCCCCACAGCGGATCGCGGAACATGTTGACGTTGGGGCTCCAGAACGTAAGCCCCTGGTAGATGTTGCGCTGCCCCTTGGCGGAGAAGACGTTGTACTTGGCGCGCCCCTCGGTTGAGATGACCTCGGCCATCCTGCGCTCAAGGTCCGCGTCGAACGTCGCCGCAGCGCCGATGGCCTGCGGAAACACCGTCGCTACGCCGCAGCGCGCCACGCCGTGAAGCGCCTCGTTCCACCAGTGGTAGTGCGGGAGCCCCACCTTGTCATTGGCCGGGGCGTCCATCATCAGCTGCCACACGCAGTCGCGTGCGGACATCTTCTCGACGATCGCCCTTGCTTCGGTCTCCGCCTCAGCGCGCCTGGCCGCTCCAGGCATCGCCATGACCTGTGCCGCTGCAAACGCCGCCACGCCCGTCATTATCATCTTTGAGGTATTCATGTTACTTCAGATTCCGATTTGTGGGTTGTAAACTGTCGTTGTGATGGAACAATGATGGTATCCTTTGCCGTAACCATCTATATTATCTCATTTTCCACGCCGTCAAAGCGGGAATGTCACGCAAAAATTACCGTGAAATTCGCGCAGGTGATGTCGTCCATACGCCTCGGCTTCCGCCTCACTCTCCGAACACGGTGAACTCGGTGATTCCCGGCACAACGCCTTCGGGCACCGCGAGGACGACGATGCGCAGCTCCTTCGCGAGTACGCGCGGCGTCTCGCGGTAGTCGACGAAGAGATCGACGGCGTTCTGTGATGCATCGACAAGCGGACGCCACGTCTCGCCGTCCTTCCAGTCGATGCGGTAGCTGTAGGCGCCTACGTTGAAGCCCCTGCGCCCCTTCATGTCGCAGTCGCGCCAGATGAGGCGGAACGCGCGCACCATCGCGGGGAACGGAGACTTGAACTCCAGCGTCTGCGGCAGGGCGCCTTCGAGTTTGGCGTATGTCTTGAGTTTCGCGTCTGTCGTCTCGGGACGCGCGGAAGCGAACGGAAGCGTCGTCCACGGAACCGCCCCGGAACCGTCGGCGTACTGCGGCGTTTCGGTCGCCTCCTGCACGGCGATCTCTCCGTTCCTGTCGAGGACGAGCCGGTCGAATCCAATCAGGCGCTCGAATCCCCCGAGGACGCCCGAGTAGATGCAGTAGCTTACGAGATAGTCCTTGCCGTACTTCACGACGCTGCCGTGTCCGATTCCCGTCACAAGTCCCGTGGTCTTGCGGAAAAAGGGATTGTGCTTCTGCTTGACGAACGGTCCGAGCGGACGCTTCCCCCACGCCGCACCCATCGCGTAGCGCTCGTGCTCCGTTCCGGACGAGGAGTAGGTCAGGCAGTAGCGTCCGTTGATCTTGACCATCCACGCACCCTCGATCCACGACATCGAGCGGTCGTGCGGCTTGCATTCCCACGACTGGGTCTCGGGCTCGAATGGAATGAGCTGGACGGGCTTTCCGATCATCTTGCAGGGATTGGACGACTCGAGCTCGACTCCCCAGATTCCGTCCTTGGGCGAGCATCCGTAGTAGAGATAGAGCCTGTCGCCGTCGGAGAAGAGGTTCATGTCCGCCGGACCCGGCACGCCCCCCGGCCAGGGGATGTAGCCGATCTTCTTGAACGGACCTTCGGGCGACGCGGAGTCGTAGATGTCGATTCCCGCGCAGAGGAGGTAGCGTCCCTTGTGCTTTGCGATCGTCGGCGCATAGCCAATGTCTCTGACACCAATGTCTATCTTTGTCCACGTCGCGCCGCCGTCAGTCGATTTCCAGGCCATATCGTTCGATGGATAGCAGTAGATTGTCTTTCCCTCGACGAGCAGCGACGGATCGGCAAGCTCGCGGTGCTGCCGCTTTTCCGCGAAGTCCGCGACGCCTTCTCGCGTATTGCGGCTGATCGGGATGCCGGGCAGGGACATCGGGTTGCAGTACGTCGTCGGCCGCGCGCCCTGCGCGGCGATAGCGCCTATCATGCAGAGCGCAGACATCATCATCGTTTTCATCATGTTCCTCCGTCCTATTAGTTCCGCTCCGGGATGGCAAAGCCGTTCACGCCAATTTTCGCCGAAGCGCCGGGATCGACGGTCATTAGAAGTCTGCTGCGGCAGTCTAGGTTGCCGACGGCCATTCCCTTCGACCCGGCCTCGAACCTAATGCAGTCGCGCTTATCGTTGTGCCCGACATGGTCGCCGACGTATGTGCTGGCGAGCATGTTCAGCTCGCCGCCCTTGCAGCACACGGCCTCGAGGTTGCACCACGAAAGCAGCTGCGAGAACGTGACGGACCCTCCGTTGACCTCGGAGATTTTTGAACTGCCGCCCCATAGGTCGGCGTTGGAGAAGACGATCCGCCCGCGGAACGCGGGGTCGGTCACGGCGTAGTGTCCGCCGCCGCGCTGGTTGAAGACGCCCATGGACGCGACTAGCCCGATCACCGCGCTGCATCCCGCGCGCCCCACGACGCCGTTGTGCGCGGCATCGAATGCGACGCCCCACATCTTGCCGCGGAAGGACCCACCCGTGAATCTGTCACGCTCGAGGACGATCTGGTCGGAGACGAGGATGTTGAAGCACGAGAAGAAATCGACCTTCGACACATCGCCGAGAACGAGTCCGTTGACCTCGCGGTTGGTGTACTCTACGAGTCCGTCCTTCCCGTCCACCGCCTTTGGCCTGTTCGGAAAGCGCCCCTGGTGCGTCCAGTTGGAATAGTTGAAGTGGAGGTCGCGAACGACTCCGCCCGTTGTGCCGTGACCTATTTCGAGCGTCGTCTTCATCGCAGCGCCCGTGACGTCCACGATCTCTATGTTGTCGCTCTTCTGAGTCATCGCGTCGATGGCAGTCCAGCAGCACACGATGGTGCAGTTCTGCACCCAGCAGTTCTGGGAGGTCCTAACGGTCGGCGGATACTTCTTGACGCGCGTCGCCTCGCTTGCGCCTGGACCGTCGATCCATCCCTGCTCCGGATAAAAGACCGTGAAGCCCTTGAACCCCGACCCCTTCGAGAGCGTCACGAGCGGCTGCCCGGACGGATGGTCCTTCTCTCCGTACACCCACAGCTGAGTTCCTGCGGAGGTCGAATTGCCGTAGTGCGCGCCTTCGAAGGAGCCGCGAAGCTCGACGCCTGTCGGAACCTTCAGCGCACCTTCGAGGCGGTATATCCCGGCAGGAACATACACCGTGCCGCCCTTTTCCCTCGCCGCCGCGTCAAGCGCCTTCTGAAATGCTGCGGTGGAGTCTTCACCCGGAATCGCCTCAAGCGTTCCGCGCGTCGCGCCGAAGTCGCAGACATCCCATATGCTCTTCCCCTGCGGACGACGCCTCGGCACATGATTGAAGCTGTAGGAAATGGACGGAATCGCCTTCGCCATCTTGTCCTCGCGGATGATGCGCCTGTCGTCCTTTTCCCAGCCATTAATTTCGAGCGGACTTGAAAACGAGTTCCCCACGAGCACGAGCTGCTCCACCTTGTCCGTCAACTCGAACGCCGGCAGCTTCTTCTGCATGAAGCTGCACTTCGAGGCCGTGACGTTCCCCGTTGCGGACCGAAGCGCCGCGCGCTCGTATCCGGCAAAGGTGCAGTCCGCGACGTTAATTCCGTATGGTCCGACCTTGGCGGAAGCAATCGAATACTTTCCACCCCGGAAGGTGACTCCGGTGAAGAGCAGCGAGGATGTCCTTTGATATGACGGCTTTATGCCCATTTCCTCGTACTTCGAGTAGTCCGGCTTGTCCGCAAAGTATACGGGGCACGTCTTCGCGGATATGTCGCCGTACGTAAGCATGAACCCGGGATATCCTGCGTTCTCGATGAAGATGCCAACCCCCGCGTTGCGCACCTTTACATTCCCGGCGCAGATATTCCCGGGCACGACCTTCTTTACGGCATTGTCGGGAATCGCCGTCAGGAACAACCCCTTCTGGCAGTACTCCAGGTCGAGGTCCCACCAGTAGCCCCAGTCCTGCTCGCCGCCCTGGATGCACGTAAGGTTCTTAACGAGAAACGACTTGAGCGCCGCAAGCGCCGCGCCCTTCGGCGCGCCGGGAAGTCCGCTCTCGGCCCAGTACTTCGGCGAAAACGCGACGTGTTCGATGCGGGGAATGTCGTAGGCGTATGCGCCGTGAATGCCGAGCTTGAGCGGCGTGCCGTACATCCTGCGTATCAGCATCGAGGAGCAGTCGTTGTTCCAGAAGCCCGTCCACGCATTGTAGAGCGTGACATTGAAGACGGTGCTGTGTCCGTGTCCGCGTATTGCCGCCGGATAAGGCACCGGGGCGTCGGCCTTTTGCTCCGGATACCATATGCCGACATCCCTCAGGCACGCACCGGACGAAACATCGAGAAACGCGCCCGAATCGGGCTTCTCCTCGCCGCGCCCCGAGTATGCCATGAGTATCGTCCCTCGTCCGAGTCCGCCATTGTCGGGAGAGAGCCATTCGCCGCGGAGCGTGACGCCTCCTGAAACCTTGAGACGTCCGTCGACCCTGTAGCGTCCGGCGGGAAGATACACCGTCCCGCCCTTCTCCTTAGCCGCGGCGTCGAGGGCGGACTGGATGGCGGAAGTCGAGTCCCTGCTTCCCTGCCTGTCCGCGCCGAACTCGGTCACGTCGTGGGTATACACTATAAGGTCGTCCACCGCGAGACCGGGCGAGGGCTGCGCGATGCGGACAGCCGCAAGGACGATGAATGTTGCGCAAGTCATAGTATATTCCTCTGATTGCCGAAGATATTATACTAAATCACCGCGAACAACACGGTGAATCCAGCGCAAAATATTCCGTGAAAAACGCGCAGGGCGGTTTCCGCGCCACCAAGCGCGGTTCGCCAAGATTTGGTATAATTTCACACATGAAGAACAAAGACGCGGAAAGACGGCTCAGGTACGCCATGGTTGGCGGAGGCAAAGGCTCGTTCATCGGCCCCATCCACCGCATGGCGATAAGGATGGACGACCTAGCGGACCTTGTCGACGGATGCTACTCGCACACCGACGACTGGCGCGCGATGCTGGAGCGCTGCCGCGGGAAGGCGGACTTCATCTCCGTCTGCACCCCGAACGACTCCCACTACGAGATCGCCAAGGCCGCGCTCGAGGCAGGCTTCGACGTCATGTGCGAGAAGCCCCTCTCGATGTCCCTCGACGAGGCCACGGAGCTCGATCGCCTCGCGCGGCGCAAACGCCGCGTCCTCGGAATCCCCTTCACGTACTCCGGCTACCCGATGGTGAAGCTCGCGCGCGACCTCATTGCGCGCGGCGAACTCGGGAGGATCGACAAGGTCGTGCTCGAATACCAGCAGGGGTCCTTCCGCAAAATCGACTTCTCCAAGCCCCTCGACAAGCGCAACGCATGGAAGATGAACCCGAAGAAGTCCGGGCCCAGCTGCGTCGTCGCGGACATAGGCGTGCATGGCTTCCACTTGATTGAGCACGTCACCGGGCTCCAGGTGAAGGAGCTAATCGCCGACCTCTCGTCGTTCGCCCCCGGCAACAGGCTCGACGACGACGCGTCGATGCTCCTGCGCCTCTCGGGCGGCGCGAAGGCGTCGTTCGTGGTCTCCAAGGTGGCGACCGGAGAGGAAAACGGCGTGAGGCTGCGCATCTACGGAGACAAGGCGTCCCTCTTCTGGAACCAGGAGGAGAACAACTACCTCTCGATCAAGTACCCCTTCGAGCCCGAGCGCATATACAAGCGCAAGGCGCCGTACATCGGCGAAGTCTCCGAAGCGAGCGTCGCGCTCTCGCGCATCCCCGCCGGACACCACGAGGGATTCATCGAGGCGTTCGCCAACATCTACCGCGAGTTCTGCGCCGCAGTCCGCGACCGCCGCGCGCACGACTTCCCGGGTCCGCGCGAAGGCGTGCGCACCATGCGCTTCGTCGAGGCAGCGCTCAGATCCAACGCCAACGGCAACAGGTGGGAGAAGGTATGAAGAGGGAAGTCGCAAGGGCAGAATGGAGCGAAAGCGAGTCGTCCCCTAAACCAGACGTCTCCTTCGTACCGCCCATGGAGCGCCGACGACTCACGCTCCTCGAGCGGGCCGCGCTCTCCGTAGCATGGAAGGTCTATCCGCACGGAGAGCAGATTCCCGTCGTGTTTGCAAGCCGCTGGGGCGAGATCGGCACGACGCTCAAGCTAATGCGCCAGATGCACGACGAGGGCGAGATGAGCCCGGCTGGATTCTCCAACTCCGTCCACAACGCGGCCCCCGGGCATCTCTCGCTCCTCGCGAAGGACAAGGCACCGTACACGGCCATATCCGCCGGCGCGGATTCCTATGAAATGGGAATGCTCGAGGCGTCGACATATCCTGGGAAGGTCCTCTTCGTCTACGCCGAGGAGTCGACGCCCGAGATGTACCGTCCGCACTTCCCCGACGTAAAGCGCGCGCACTCAGTCGCCGTGCTGCTTGACGACTGACCGTGCTAAGCCTTTGCGCGCGCGCTCAAGCGAGGCGGCGCGAGGCGGACATCGAAAGCGACACCGCGAGGAACACGAGCAGCGCGCCGGCGAGAAGAAACGCCGCGAAATGCTCGTCCCAGCGGTCGTACGCGTCGGCGTCGAGCTTCGTCGTCTCCAGCTGGTCGATTTCGGCAAGCGCCTTCTCTAGCGAATCGCGGTCGTTGACGGGAAAGTACATCGCGCCCGTCGAAGAGGCTATCCCCTTCAGCTGGCGCTCGTCGAACGTCATCCTGTCCGCGACGACTCCGTATCGCCCGTACCCGTCGCGCACCAGGCGCGGCGTGCGGCGCGCGGACGTGCCGATGCCGATGCAGTAGACTTTCACCCCCATCTTCGCTGCGGACGCCGCTGCGTCCTTCGGCTCCACGGCGCCGGTGTTGGAGACGCCGTCGGAAAGCAGAATCACGATCTTCGACTTCGGCTTCGCGTCCTTGAGGCGAAGAAGCGCCATGGCGAGTCCGTCGCCTATCGCCGTGTTCGCCTCGTCCTCCCCTCCGATGGCATTGCCCTGCGCGTCGAAGACGGTCGACGGAATCTGCACACCCTTCAGCGCATGCAGAAGCATGTCGTGGTCCATCGTGAGCGGCGCGACGGTCGCGGCGTAAGTGCCGAAGGAGACGAGTCCGATGAGGTCGTCCGGACGCTTCTCCACGAACTCCGCGAAGAGGCGCTTCACGACCGAAAGGCGCGTCCACTCCTCGAGCTTCTTCGACGGACTCCGGAAGTCCGTCCCCGCGGGCGCGAGATCCAACGCGTCCATAGACCCCGAAACGTCGACCGTCATCGCGATTGCGATGGAGTCGATCGACTTCTTCTCGTGCGCGAGGGGCGTGCGCGGACGCGCTGCGGCGACGATGAGCGCAGCGAGCCCCGCGAGCAGGATGAACGGCGTCAGAGCCGCGAGTTTCGCGCGCCATCCAGCGGTCTTCGCGGGAAGGCGCATGGTGGCGGAAAAGCGGATGCCCGAGCGGCGTCCGCGCCTAAGGAGCCGCCACGCGGCGAACGCGAGCGGCACGAACAGGAGCAGCATCCATGGATTAGCGAATGTCATAAGTAAATTATACCATTTTCGCGGCACATCTGCCGCGGAGTCTATGCCTTCTTCAGGCGGTCGCGCAGGTCTTTGTCGCGCAGGTGGCGGTGGTAGGTGATGGCGAAGCGGTGAGCCTCGTCGCGGAGGCGCGTGCATACGAACAGCGCCTCGGAGTCGCGCGGAAGGAGCAGGTTCTCGCGTCCGTCGTCGAACACGATCTCCTCCTGCCTCTCCGCAAGGCCGACAGTCGGAATGTCGTTAATGCCGAGCTCCGCGAGGGCCGCGCGCGTCGCCCTGAGCTGAGTTATCCCGCCGTCGCAGATGAAGAGGTCGGGCTTCTGCAGCCCGAGCGGCTTCGCGCCAGGCGCGTCGTCGTGCGTGAAGCGGCGGCGCACGACCTCAGCCATCGAACGCGGATCGTCCGCGCCCTCAATCGTCTTGATCCTGAAGTGCCTGTAGTACCTCTTGTCGGGCATTCCGTCGCGGGCGATGACGAGCGACGCGACGGAGTGGGTTCCGAAGAGATTGGAGATGTCGCAGCACTCGATCCAGCGCGGCGGCGCGGGAAGCCCAATCGCCTCCGCAAGTTCCGCGAGCCCCTGCTCGACGTTGCGGCGGCGCATCTCGGGAGGCGTGCGGACGAAGTGCGCCTTCGTCATCTCCTTGAGCGCGAAGAGCGTGTCCCTAAGGCGCGCAGCCTCCTCGTAGCGCCCTTTCGCCGCCGCCTCGCGCATCTCTGCGTCCACTTCCTGAAGTACGGCCGGGCGGTGCCCCGAAAGGAACTCGCACGCCTCGTCGAAGCGCGCGCGGTACTCCTCCTGCGATATCCTGCCGAGGCACGGGGCGGAACAGGTGCGGATCACATCCGCGATGCAGTGGCGATGATCGTCCTCGCAGGGGCAGTCCGACTTGCACTCGCGGATTCCGTACCGCTTCTCGACGAAGTCCTTCGCGGCGCGCACGACGGGGCTCGAGGGGAATGGTCCGAAATACCTCGCCCCGTCGTCCTTCACGGCGCGCACGCACGTAAAGCGCGGCCACGGCGCGGCACATTCGCCGCGGAGCGCGAGGTAGCGCTTGTCGTCGCGCATCAGGATGTTGAAGTGCGGCTTGTGGCGCTTTATGAGCGTCGCCTCGGTGAGCAGCGCCTCGGCGTCGTTCTTCACAGTCATCCACTCGAAGTCGTAGACGGTGTCCACCATCGAGCGGACCTTCGGCGCGTGGTTGGCGCTCGCGCGGAAGTAGGACGACACGCGGCGGCGCAGGTTCTTCGCCTTGCCGACGTAAATTATCACGCCCCGGCGATCTCGCATGAGATAGCAGCCGGGGCGGTTCGGTACGTCTTTGAGACGTTGTCTGATAAGTTCAGAGACCAATTACGCCTTCTCGAGTTCCTTGGCCTTTTCCTCGGCCTCTTTCTCTTCCTTCTCGCCCTCGGCGAGACCCTTCTTGAACTCGCTCTTCGCCTTGCCGAGCGAACGCGCGAGCTCGGGGATCTTCTTCCCTCCGAAGAGCAGGCCGATCACGACGATGCAGATGATGAGCTGCCAGGGGCCCATGTTCTGAATGAATCCAAATGCCATTTTCTTGTTCCTTTTCCTTTTGAAACTCTTATGATTGTATAGGATACCGAATTTTCCGTCCGAAATCAAGTGCGAACGAGGATTTTTCAAAACGAGACGGACCACGGACCCTTCTCGCGCCAGCAACTACGCACCGACTCAACCGTCGGCTCGACATAGAGCGGCGTCGCCTGATGGCGGAACCACGTGTCCTGGCGCTTCGCGAGCTGGCACGTGCGCGTGAGGATCTTCGCGCGGTCGTCGCCCTCGCGGTAGCCGATGGCCAGCGAGGCCGTTCGCGACCACACCGGATATTCCGCATGCAGCGCGCGCTTCTCCTCCTCGAGCCCTTCCATGAACATTCCGTCGAGCCTCGCGGCTATGCGCGCGCGCACGACGGCGCGGTCGATCTTGATCACTGGATATTCCGGCGGCGGCTTCTCCCACCTGCGGTCCAGTCCGCGAAGGAGCGCCGAAAAGTAGAGCCCCGTCCCTCCCACTATGACGATCGGTACCTCCCGCGGCACATGCGCCGCCCATTCCGCGGCGGACCTGAGCCACGCGCCGGACGAGAACTCCTCGGCTGGCGTCACGATGTCCACACCGCCCATATGGAACTCCTCGCGCTCCTCGCGCGGAGGCTTCGCAGTGCCGATGTCCATTCCGCGGTACACGAGCATGGAGTCCGCGCTCAGTATCCACGCACCCATCTCGCGCGCGAGTTCCGCGGCAATCGCGCTCTTGCCGCTCGCGGTGGGCCCGGCTAGGATGTACGCTTCCCGAACGAGCATAGGATCAGGATTCCCGCCGCGACTGTTATGAACGTGTCGGCGAGGTTGAAGCACGGAAAATGATAAGCCGCCTTCCAGTGGAAGTCGAGAAAGTCGATGACGTATCCGCGGAACACCCTGTCAATCAGGTTGCCGACGATCCCCGCGTAGAGAAGCGCCTCGCTGACCGCGGCGCATTTGCCGCGCCCGAACACGGACTCGCGCTTCCACACGAGAAGCGCGAGCGCGACGAGCGCGAACGCCGCGAGGGGCCACACCTGGCCCTGGAACATCCCCCACGCGCAGCCCCTGTTCTCCACGTATGCGAGACTGAAGAAGCCCGGGATCACGGAAACCGGCCCGGACTCCCTCAGATAGCCGGAGGCAAGCTCTTTCGAGACCGCATCCGCGAGGACGAGGTGCACGACGGCCACGAAGCAGAGCAGAAGCCGCTTCATCAGCCGCGGCTGCGCTCCATCTCGCTCTGGCACTCCATGCACGTCATCACGAACGGCTGGTTCAGGAGACGGGGCTTGCGGATGAGCTGGCCGCACGCCGTGCAGACTCCGTACGTTCCGTCGTCGATGCGGTGGAGCGCCTCCTCGATCTGCTGAATGGTGCGGTTGATGTTGCCCATCTGGCCGAGCGCCTGTAGGCGGAGCGTCTGGTTCGTGCCGTCGCCGCCGTCGGCCTCGTGGTCGTCGGACTCGTTGAAGCCGGTGGCCTTCATCGCGTCGACGCCGCTGAGGGCCTCTTCGCGCGCCTCGAGAAGACGCTTGCGGAACTCCTCGAGATCGGCTGGCGGAAACTTCGCCGTCGCCTCGCCCTGCACGCGGGAGGTAGGCCTGCGCGAAAGCTTGATCTCGCTCTCGACGCGCTCCTGCTCCGCCTCCGCGGCCGAACGCTTCATCTCCTCGGCGATCGACATCGCGAAGGCAACGGCCTTGGCGGTCTCCTCCTCGGAGACGACGTCTTCCTGCGGCTTCACCACGGCCACGGGCTTGCGGCTTACGTGCGGGGGAACGCGCTTGACCTCGGCCTTCTTCGCCGCCGGCTTTTCAGCCGGCTTCGCGGGCGCGGGCTTCTTCGCAGCCGGTTTCGCCGCAGGCTTCGCGGCGGGTTTCGCTGCGGGCTTCTTGGCGGCCGGCTTCGCGGGCGCGGGCTTCTTCGCCGGCGCCTTCTTGGGCGCGGGCTTCTTTGCGGACGTTTTCTTTGAAGGTTCTGCTATCGTGAATCCCATGACTTGCCTCCTCTCTTCTTGAGAACGGTGCCTCTTCGGCGTCTGAGGTAATTATATCATATCTGCATGCCGGGCGGAAGCTTCATCCACTCACGAATTTCATCGGAGAGCGGACGAATCTCCTTGACCGACGCGAACACGACCTCTCCGTCCTGGCCGGGAAGCTCGAACTGGTCGCCGACCTTCTTGCCGAGCATGTTCTCGGCGAGGCGCGTCTTCGAGGAGAGGATGCCGCGATCGATGTCGTTGTCCCACTCGCCAAGAACGGTGTAGGTCTTGTCGCCCTCGGCGGTCGCGATAACGACCGTCACGCCGGGCATCACCTCGTCCGTCGTCGCGTCCGCGAAGTCGCCGGGCTTGACGGACTCCAGCTCCGCCTGCATGACGGTCTGCTTCTGCATGAGCGCGCGCTGCTCGTCCTTCGCGTACTGGTACTCCGCGTTTTCGCTGAGGTCGCCGTAGCTCTTCGCGAACTCGATGCGCTTGACGTTCGCGGGCATGTCTTCGTTGATGAGCTTGAGGTACTCCTGCTTCTTCATCGCGAAGCTGCGGAACGAAGTGACGCGCGCGTACTCCTTCTTCTTCTCGACGACGACGAGGTGCTTCGCCAGCTCGGGCACGATGTGCGTCATCCTCATGACGGTCGCGTGGTGCGTCGACGGATCCCACGCGATGGACGCCTGGAAGCGCTCGAAGAAGAGCGTCTGGTCCGCCGGCGTGAGCAGCTTGAAGATCTTCTCCAGCCACGTCTTGTCGCCGAAGAGCCTGCGCACGATGTTCTGCATCTTGAGCGTCTCGCCACCGCGGCGTCCCTCGCCGAGGGCGATGGCGTGCGTGATGAGCGTCGACACGGGCGGAAGCTCGCCCCAAAGCTCGTACTTCTTGAGGACGCGAATCTTCTTTCCGTCGACCGGAACATCCGCGTACTCGAACTTGCCGAACTGCTCGATCTTGCCGATGACGAGCGTGACGAGCGTCGCCGGAGGCTGCGCGTCCTTCATGAAGTCGCCGACCGCCTTGCGGCAGGCCTCCTCCGCGCTGAAGCGCGAGACGATCTCGGTGACGGCCGCGAAGCACAGCTTCGGAATAGCCGCGTACAGCCTGGCCTTCGCCTCGTCGTTCTCCGCGAGGAAGCCGATCATCGCACCGACCTCGCGCGAGGGAAGCTCGGCGGCCGCCTTGACGAAGCGCGAACGCTCCCAGAGGTACTCGCGCATCTCCGCCGCAGGCGGATTCGCGAAGCCGAGCTCGCGCACAAGGCACGCGAGGCGCGCATAGAGCGCGTCGTCGACCTTGCGCGCCGCCGTGACGGCGAACGAGAGGCGCTCCGAAATCTTGGACTTGGTCGCGTCGTCCGCAACCTTGAACTTGCCCTGCGCGACATACTCGCGCACCGCCGCAAGAATCGTCTTGGGGTCGGTCTCGTGCGCGAACGCCGTGAGCCAGCCGTCGCCGTAGTCCTCCGCGGCGGCCCTCACGCGGATGGGCTCCGCGCGCTTGGCGGGAATCTCGACGAGCTTGTTGTGGCGAAGCTCCGCGCGCGCCGTGTCCCAGAACTTCTTCCAGTTGACCGCCTTGACGAAGCCGTTCTGCACGCAGACGTCCTCAAGACGGACGATCGGCATGTCGCCGAAGCTCTTGAGCACCGCGACGACGAAGTCGCCCGGCTTGTCCTTGAGAAGAGCCTCGAAGCCCGCGGGGTCGACCTCGCGCTTGACGAGTATGTGCCCGTCGGGAGCGGGCTCGAGCATGTCGCACGCCGCGGCGTACGCGAACTGGTGCCCCCTCTTCGTGCGGAAGTCAACCGTCACGCGCTTGTAGAAGTCGTCGACGCTCTTGACCTTGCCGAGGCCCCACGCCTTGCTGAGGACGAGCGCGCCCGCCTCGCCGGGCTTCTTCGAGACGAGGTACACGAGCTTCTCGAGCCTGACGAGCGACTCGTCGAGCGGACGCGCGCCGAATTCGGCGCCGTCCAGAAAAGAAAGAAGAAGGCGATCCTTGGTCGTCTTCTTCAATGCATCGCGTATCCCCGCCGGCTGAAGCTTCTTGCCAAGCTCCTCCTTGTTCTCGCGAACGAGGCGGAAGGCACCCTCGAAGTCGCCCTTCTCCGCGCATTCGCTAAGCTGTATTACCAACGATTCCGTATCGGCCATTTGCTCTCCTTGTTGAAATTGGGTTGATATTATACCATAAATTCCCGCCGCGTGCGTTCGCCACCTATTCATGCTCACGGACGCGTCGGCGCCGGTGGAAGCCCGGAGTCAAAACCCGCGATGGCAATTCCGTTCCTGTTGGCGAAATCCACGACTTTCTCGCGGTCGAGCAAAAGGAGCCTTCGCGCCTGGAACGCAAGTGCCGTGACGCCCGCCTTCTTCATCGTCTTGAGAGTCTTGAGTCCCACGACCGGAATGTCGAAGCGCCAGTCGTGCCCCTCTCGCGCGGCCTTGCAGAGAACCGACCCCTTCCCGAGCTTCCCCGCGCGCCGTATCGCGGCGTTCGTGCCCTCGAAGGCCTCCACCGCGAGCACCATCCCCGCCTTCACGAGCACCGTCTGCCCGACGTCGTGGCGCCCTACGTCCTCCGCAACCTGAAAGCCCCGCGCAGCGTCCGTCTTCTCCACTTCCGTGAAACCACGTGCCGTGAGAACGCCCTCGCCCGGAATCGAATCCTCCATGAAGGAGCTCGCGGGAATCATTCGGACACCAGCCTTTTCGAACTCCGAGACGAGCTTGCCGAAGATTGTGTGCGCGTTCTTGACGGGCATCTCGGCGAGCCACTGGCGCACTACGGGGCCGAACTTGCCACGGAAGAGCGAGAGCGGGCTGACCTGCCCGGCCAGCACCGCGCCGTCGTAGCCGTGCTCGGCGGTCCAGCGGATCGCGACCTCGCTCTCACCTACGGCGAACGGGAAGACATGGTCCGCCGCGCGCGCCGTCGCGCGCTCGCAGGAGCCCTTCACCGCCATCACGTCGACGGTCTCGACTCCGGCGCGCTTCGCGCCTTGGACGAGGAGCCGCGGGTATTCGCCCGCACCTGCGATAACTATGAGCTTCTTCATTTCGCCGCGCGGCACATCTGCCGCGTCAGTCCTGGAACTGCGCCCTCACGGCGTCGAACTCGTCCGTGATCTCCTTCGACGGCTTGGCCGTGAGGAGAGAGACGACCACTGTGACGGCGAGCGAGAGGAGGAAGCCGGGCGCGAGCTCGTAGAGGCCGAAGATCGGATACTGCGCCGCGTAGTCGGCGAGGACGAACTTCCACACGAAGCACGTCGTCGCGCCGACGACCATTCCGCTCACCGCGCCCGCAAGGTTCACCCTGCGCCAGAAGAGCGCGAGGAGGATGAGCGGACCGAACGACGCGCCGAATCCGCCCCAGGCGAACGACACCATCTTCATGACGACCTTGAAGAACTCGCTCTGCGTGTTCATCGCGAGGACGATCGCCACGAGCGCAACCGCGCCGACGGCGAAGCGCGAGACGACGAGGAGCTCGCGGTTCGAGGCGTTCTTCTTGAGGACGATCTTGTAGAAGTCGTTCGTGAAGCTCGACGCGGAGACGAGGAGCTGCGAGTCTGCCGTGGACATGATCGCGGCCATGATGGCGGAGAGCAGGATGCCCGCGAAGACGCGCGCGATAAAGCCGGAGGAGAAGATGCCGTTGATCATGATCATGAAGCACTTCTCCGGATCGCCTCCGACGTCCGCAAGGGTGAGTCCGTGCTGCTTGAGGTAGATGTGGAAGACGAGTCCGATTACGACGGCCGCGCCGAGCGAGATCGTGACCCAGCTCATCGCGATGCGGCGCGAGCCCTTCACTTCGGCGGGATTGTCGATGGACATGAAGCGCACGAGGATGTGGGGCATGCCAAAGTAGCCGAGTCCCCACGCCATGCACGAGGCGAGCCCGATGAAGCCCGCGGCCTTCGCCGTGGAGGCGTTCGTGAAGAGCGACTGGAGGTAGGGGTTGATCTCGTTGAGCGCGTCGACGGTCGAGGCGAAGCCGCCCGCGTTGCAGACGACGATTGCCGGAACGAGGACGATCGCAACGAACATCAGCGCGCCCTGGATGAAGTCAGTCCAGCACACCGCCATGTATCCGCCCATCAGCGTGTAGCTCACGACTACGACAGCGCCGATCCAGAGGCAGAGGGTGTAGCCGGACATCCCGCCGAGGGCCGCGATGTGCTCCGGAACGCCGAACGTCGTGGTGAAGAGCTTTGCGCACGACACGAAGCCGGAGGCCGTGTAGAACGTGAAGAAGACGAGGATGATTAGCGCGGCGAGGATTCTGGAAATGCCGGTCTTGTCGCGGAACCGGTTGCAGATGAAGTCCGGGATCGTGATCGAGTCGCCGCACGCCTGCGAGTAGCGCCTGAGCCTGTGGGCGACGATCTTCCAGTTGAGGTACGTGCCGATGAGGAGTCCGATGCCAATCCACGCCTCGGAGAATCCGCCGACGTAGATCGCGCCCGGGAGCCCCATCAGCAGCCAGCCGGACATGTCGGACGCCTGGGCGGAGAGCGCGACGACCCACTTGTTCATCTTGCGCCCACCGAGGTAGTAGTCTCCGAGGCTTTCCTGCTTCCTCGAGAAGAAGAAGCCGATTCCAAGCATGAGCGCGAGATATCCCGCGAACGCACCAAGCACGATATAGTCCAGCATTTTTGCTCCTATTTAATCCTATGTTCTTGAAATTATACTATTTTCTGCCGAAAACCGCAATGCGCGATGACTTGTATAAAAGCTCACGCATGCGGAAACAAGTCATACAATCTGATATGGCTTGAACTTTTCCCTGTCCGCCGGCGTCGTGCCGCGCACGTACGCGTTCACCAGCTCCTGCGCAAGGACGAGGTCGGAGTCCGACGCGAGGACCGGTATCGCCGCCGTCGGACCCACGATTCCGTTCGTCGGCTTGAGGACCGCCGCGAAGCTGCCCTTCCCGAGCAGCGCGTTCTCCCCCGCGTCGCGTCCGAGAATCACGGAGCTTCCGCCCGGCAGACGGAACCTGCGCCCTACGGTGAGAAGGTCGAGGAGCGCGCGGGACTTGAGCCCCTCGTGATCCTTGAGGTCCTTCAGCTTGCGCCCGAACGCCTCCTCGGTGAGCTTGCACCCGCCTGCCGGAGACGGATAGTCCGTTATCCCGAACTCCGCCGCAAGCGCAATCTGCCTGTCGCGCGAGCGCCCGGAGATGTCGAGCAGCTTCTCGCGGTCGAGAATGCCCTCGATCTCGGGGATCGTCGGCTCAAGCAGCTTCGCGGACATCGGGCGGACGAGGCGCCCCTTCATTCCGGACGCCTTTTCGACCGTGAGGAGCGACTGCGCGTTCTGCGACATCGGACGCTGCCCGCGCACCTCGCCGGTCGCGACGAAGTCGTATCCGAGCTCACGCATCATCTCTCCCGCGCGGCGGATCATCGCCGCGTGGCAGTCGATGCACGGATTCATCGCGCCGCCGAATCCGTGCGGCGGATTCTCTATAAGCGCAACCTCCTCGTCCGTGAAGTCCACAACGTGCAGCTTCACGCCCAGCGCCTGCGCAGCCCTCCGCGCCGTGTCCGCCTTGAAGAACGGAGTCTCGTACGCGACCGCCTCCACGTCCGCCCCGGCGCTCTGCAGCACTCTCACCGCCAGCTGGCTGTCGAGCCCTCCGCTCATCAGGGACAGTCCCCTCGCCCTGCGCTTCTCCGTCATCTTCCCTTCCTGCCTTTCATGTTCTGCATTTTCCCGCGCGCACGCCGTGCGTCACGCCCCCAAAACCCTCTCCGCGATTCTCACGGACTGCATCGCGTCCTTCGCGTAGAAGTCCGCGCCAATCGAGTCCGCATAGTCCTGCGTCACCACCGCCCCGCCGACGAACGTCTTCGCGTCGACGCCTGCGGCCTTCAGCTGGCGTATCGTCTCGGCCATAGCGCCGACCGTCGTCGTCATAAGCGCCGAAAGGCCGACCATGCCGGCGCCGCACGCCTTCGCGCGTTCGACAATCGCCTCTGGCGCGACGTCCCTGCCGAGGTCTATCACGTCGAAGCCGTAGTTCTCGAGCAGCGCCCTCACGATGTTCTTGCCGATGTCGTGGATGTCGCCTTTCACCGTGGCTATCACGATCGGACGCCGACCGGAGACGCGCGATGCGCCGTCCGCCGCCTTCATGCCCTCTTTCCTGACGACCGCAAAAGCGTCGCCCGCGGCATCCGCGGCCATGAGGAGCTGCGGAAGGAATGCCGTCCCCTTCTCGAACGCGTCGCCGACGAGTTCGAGCGCCGGAACGATTCCCTTCTCGATCACATCCATCGCGCCAGCGCCCCCGGCGAGCATCGCCTTCGCCGCCGCCGCCGCGTCCTCCCTGAGTCCGCGCCGTATCGCCGCGCCCAGCGCCTGCGCGCCGCCTTCCGCGCCATTCGCGGACGCCGCTGGCGCGGCTGGCTGCGCAGCCGCGTTAAGCGCGATCCACTTCTCGCAGTTCCTGTCGCGCGCAAGAAGGACATCCTCCGCGGCCGGGTCGATGACGTCCCTTATAAGCGACGGATTCGCAATCGCCGAGGAAAGTCCGTTCCGCTTCGCGAGAGCGTACATCGCGTTGTTGAGCACGGGGCGGTTGGGGAGTCCGAACGAAACGTTGGAGACACCGAGCACCGTGTTGACGCCGAGTTCCTCGGTGAGGCGGCGCACCGTCTCGAGCGTGACGACTGCGGCCTGCGGATCGGCGCTCACGGCAAGCGTCAGCGCGTCGAAGACGAAGTCCGACTTCGCGAAGCCGTACTTCGCGCCCTCGTCAAGTATCCGCCGCGCGATCGCAATGCGTCCGTCGGCAGTCGCAGGGATCCCCGCCTCGTCGAGGCAGAGCCCGACAATAGCGCCGCCGTACTTCTTCACTATCGGGAACACCGCGTCCATCGACTCACGCTTCCCGTTCACAGAGTTCACGAGCGGCTTTCCGTTCACGCGCCTCAGCGCGCGCTCGAGCGCGACGGGATCCGCCGTGTCAACCTGTATCGGACACGCGGCGACGCTCTGCACCGTCTCGACGGTCCGCTCCAGCGTCGCGGCCTCGTCGATTCCCGGAACGCCGCAGTT